>JAEEGL010841626.1_pt1 | contig 133484 bp, 106 predicted proteins | sample 9134231 | NCBI WGS metagenome assembly JAEEGL01 (sample SAMN16246548, study PRJNA631951) | gut metagenome | biome: gut microbiome; feature: rumen; material: fiber-attached | host: Bos | place: Iran: Karaj | collected 2018-10 | reverse complement strand
TCTAGACAGAAAGCGCTTGCATATTGACAGCGAGAATAATCTTTTTTATGAACCATATGTTACGATGTCAACGGATTATTATCCTTTTGGACTCCCTCTTCCGGCGCGAAGTGCCTATACTCCCCATTATCGATACTTTTTCAACGGGCAAGAGGCTGATAATGAGGTATATGGAGAAGGGGCTGTTTTGGGGTACGAGTTCAGGCAGTATGACAGCCGTTTGAGCCGCTGGTGGAGTATAGACCCGCTGGCGGACAAGTATCCGGGGGTGGGACCGTATGCGTTCTGTAACGGGAGTCCTATTTTGTTGATGGATCCGAGCGGGGAAGAAATATCAGAACATGTTGATAAAAAAGGGAGGATTATCGCCCACTATAATGATGGAGATAACAGTGTGTATTTACATAAAGCAGGCGTCACAAAATCTGACATTGATTCTGAAAGAAGTTCTTTGCATAATACTGCTGGGAATGGAGTCAAGATCGGTGAAATAGGGGGTGTAATTGATATTAGTGAAACATATTCGAATTTGTTAAAAGAAAATGCTGCATTAGCTAAAAAAATGAACAATCCTTTTAAGTTTCGGAATCTGGTTAAAAATCATGGTGATTGGGACCTGAAAAATAATCCACATTATATTTATGGATTGGGAAATGACCGTAAGACCCAATTCAGCTTTAACGGCCAAATCATGGATGCTCAAGATATTGGAAATCATCATTTCGGAGTGGTTGCATTCTCTTTTGGTTTTGATGAAGAATTTGCTTTACGTCAAGCAGGCGCTGCGCAAATCTCATCAGGTACATCATTGCCTCAATGGAGAGTTTATGAAAATCCATCTACTAATTATCCCCCTGATGATTTATTAATTATTTCTATCCCCAAAATGCTTCCACCCTATGGAGATGATCCTCGGGATCAGAATTGGATAAAATTAGGATACAAATATGCAAGAACCCATTGATTTTTCCTGTTATGAAAGAAACAAATTGGATATTGATCGTTTCCATGGTTCTATTAGTGCTTGGTTTGATTACTGTTTTATTTTGTCTCCGCCCAATTTTTGATGTCAAACCAACATTAATTAAAAAGATGTCCCTTGGATCGAAAAAAATGGAGTTTTATTATATTGGAGGCAATGCAACAATGAATGATTGTATACAAGTCAGACTCATAGATGACGGAAATCATATTGTTTTTTCAAAATCCTATGAAGGGTATAATTTTTTAATGACAAACTCATTTTCAAATGATACGGTGCTAATTGTACTAAGCGACACATCAAAGAACTATTTCTCACGACAGGACACTTTTTTGCTGATAATTAATGATTATATGGACACCTACTTAGGAAAGTGACTTTCATATTCGGTTTAGAATATGATAAAACAACATGTTAGAGATCAGGATCTTAATATAAATCTTGAAAATAATATGATATGAAAAGTAACTATAACGAAAATATTTGAAATTAAAAAAATAGCACTCATACATCATAAATGAAGTCCCCCGTCTCTACCAAATCACCCACAAAACAACCTCTTTGTTGCATACCAGCTCCGCCTATCGCAGTGAGAGGTTCCTATATCCCCCATTATCGATACTTTTTCAATGGCCAAGAGGTTGATAATGAGGTATATGGAGAGGGGGCTGTTTTGGGGTATGAGTTCAGGCAGTTTGATGCGAGGACAGGGAGATGGTGGAGCGTGGATCCATTGGCGGACAAGTATCCGGGGGTGAGTCCGTATGTGTTTTGTAATGAGAACCCCATTGCGCTGATAGACCCGAGTGGGGCGGAAGTGTGGAAACCGGAGGTGGATGAAAAAGGAAATATTATGGCAACAGCGGAACCAGGTGACGACATAGCTTCTTTCAAAAAATTTATGGGACCAGCATATTTGGATGATGAAATATCCACTATGTATAATCAATTGTCAGATGGGAAAATTAACTTAACTCAATCATATGGAGGAGTTTTCCAATTGATGTCTGATGCTATTAATGATGCAAGGCGTGATCCAGAGTTTGAAGATAGAGAGAATTATAATTGTTGGGGAGCTTCATTAGCTCTTTTAAAAGGGAAACAATTATATGGAAATGGGAAGGGGATATATCCATGGAGTGATGACGGTGTCGGTCTTAATTCAAGTGTGATTTTTGACTTGTGCTTGAAAAATGCCTACACCTCCGTCAGTCAATCTCAATCTTCAGTAGGCAAGACTATTTTGCGTTTTGGATTCCCCGGGATAGGCAATACTAGTCATGGCTCAATATTCATGGGGGTGGACAAAAATGGTAACGAATATACATTTACTAAAAATGGATGGACACCACGTCCGATCATTTGTAAAGTGTCCCAAATCTCGTGGAAATATTTATCCATTCAAGGTATTAACAATAATGATTCTGGCTATTATAATCCTCGCTAATATGGTTTTAAAGGTATTTACTTTGTATTTTTTATTTTCTTCTGCAAACATTAGCTCCGATACGGTATTCAAGTATGTTTCCACAAAAGATACTATTTATGTTTTTGATTCAGATATTCAAAAATCCACCTTGTATAATAGATTTCAGAATTTTTTCCTGACAAAAGAAAAACTCAATGTTCTAAAATCAATTGAAGACCGTTCAGGCACATTATTCTTCCGGGCCCCAAATGGTGAGGAGTATATTCCATTGCAACCTATAGATGTTTGGAAATCATATATTCCTGATGGGTGGTATGTTTGGACATATGATGGCTCCTTTTTTCGAGAAGATGGTTTTATTGGTGTTGGATGGTCTGATATAAGTCCTGTGAAAAAAATTAAACATCAGAAAAAATGTCATAAAACAAAATCGACAAAACTCGGCGTGTCCTCATCCGTTACACCATCCCGCCGCTAAAGAGGTGGAACCCAATGATAATTTGTTGCTTAGCATTAAGCACTTACCCCCAAACCCTAACCGATAGAGCAACATTTGCAAAGAAATCACTTTTGAGACCTTGTAAGCAAGCATCACGTCATGTAGGATTATTTTGTATTTTCGCAGCGGAATGAGCAGTTTTCGAACATATAGTCATACAAGATTCCCGCACCCATTTGCGGTCACTTGCTCTGCGCTCTATGCTCAATGCCCTGCTCCAAAACCACTTTCTTCCCACTTCACCACCTTCACCCCTTGGTCCTATTTCACCTGCTCTTTTCCATCCGGTGCCTATACTCCCCATTATCGATACTTTTTTAACGGCCAAGAAGCTGATAATGAGGTGTATGGGAATGAAGTGGTTTTGGGGTACGAGTTCCGGCAGTATGATGCAAGGATAGGAAGATGGTGGAGCATCGACCCGATGGCGGACAAGTATCCTGGGGTTGGGCCGTATGTGTTCTGCGCGGATAATCCAATGATGCTGGTGGACCCGAGCGGCTCAGAGGTGTTTATCCATGGGAAGGCTAAAAAAGCATTTTTCAGAGAAGTAAAAAGTGGGGCTAAAGCATTAGGTGTTTCCATAAGAATGGATAAATCCGGGAAATTAAGCGCTAGATATAAAGGAGACGGAGCAATCTCAGAGCATGGTCAATTATTTCTAAATGCGATTGAGGATAAGACTATAAAAGTCAATATTGAAACCATTAAAAATGAAGTTGGAACATTTACCGATTATATGTTTGGTGGTACATTTGGTGGAAATGTGTTGATTCCCCAACTAACAGATGGGAAATGGGATTTTCAGTTTTCCATTGCAAAGCAAACGGTAATTCCTTCTGATTTAAAAATTTTAGATTATTATTATGAATTGCCAGGACAATCAAGCTTACATGAAATCACAGAAGCGTATATCGGAGCTATGATTGCCATAAAGGGGAGAATATTCTCGTCTGCTACAGGAAGAGGTAATCCCTTGTTTGTCCCGGCTCATAATTCAGCCATTCCGCAAAGTGGCATAGTAAAAAAAGGCCTCTTTGATGAAGAAGGTAGATACGTGAACAATTGGGATGATTTTAAAGGGAAAGGTTATATCGAATGGCAGACAACCAGTGGGGAGTTATTAAAAACATCTGATATAGATACGGATGATTTAAATAAATAATATGATTAAATGTAATTATATCATGAACAATATCATATCACATATCTTTCCGAGGCATTGTGCAATTCTAGTTATTCCATTTATTCTTATAGTAAATGACACGAAGCCTCAGTCAACAGTAATCATAAATGCAAACGTTCAAATTTCAAGTGTTGATTCAACCAAGGATTATTATGTTTTTCAATCGAGTGATTCGACAAGAAAATATAAGATCATATCAAGGAAAATTCCTATGCAGAAACAAAACATACATATAGGTGAACAATACAACGTAACGTTGAAAAGTCTAAATGATTCTTATCCCAAAGAATTACAAACAGACAATCCTTGTGATGTTTTTTTTAATTTTGGTGATGGAAACCTGATTTCAAATGATCCAGAATCAAGATGCGAGATATATTATTGTAAGGAATTTATTGGTTTATATTATACAACTGATGATTTAGAGCAGGATGAATACGCAAAATGGATTGAAATCAATCCTATTGAGGTGAAATCACTACGTAATAATCATAAAAAAAGTCATATTTATAAGCATCGAATTAAGAAATTAAAAAGGTTTTAGTTTACATGCTCCTAACAATAGCATTGTTTTAACATCCTGTTTGACATCTATCCCTTTTACTATCTAATCTTGAAACAGATGTTAGAGCCACTTTAGGCAGAACTCTCTGTTTTCAGGAAAGATGAAATGACTTTAATAATGTGATAAACATAAATAAAAGTGATTACTATGTGTCAAAATAATGTACTTTTGAATCCCAATGTTTTTAAAATCATATTACACCCAAGACGTTAAACGATGATTTCATATCAGACTGTATGCCAGTATTTTATAAATAGTCCCGATATTCCCCATTATCGATACTTTTTCAACGGCCAAGAGGCTGATAATGAGGTGTGTGGAGAAGGGACTCTGCACGCCTTCGAGTACCGTATGCACGACACACGAATCGGGCGGTTCTGGAGCGTGGACCCGCTGGCGGGGAAGTTCCCGTGGAACAGCCCGTATGCGTTTGCAGAAAACTCGCCGATAGGGTACTTGGAGTTCGAAGGATTGGAGAAAGTCCTCTTTGGCAGTAAAGTGGAGAATTTTACAGGTATGACTAAAGAACAAGTGAAAACCACATTGAAGAAATACTATAACTACCACCACGGGAATATTTCTGTCAGCGAAATCATGTCTTCCGCCAATGACAAGGAGTTTTGGGATGTGACCGATATGAAAAATGTGTACATGAGAAGCATAGGAACATGTATCGAAAAACATTCTGGCACTCAGGTGACAACTGATGTTCGTCAAAGATGGTATCAATGGATGACTGTTGCCGATGCCCGTCTTGACGGAGGTTACGATGGTGCAAACCAAGGGACTATTACTTCCAAGGATTGGGTAGTGGGACTTGGTTTCGTAGGTGCTATAACTGGTATCGGATCTTTGGTAGAAGCGGGGGCATCTTTTGGAGTGGTTTTAGGACTTGTGAATAGTTTTGATGATGTTTTCGGCGTTTTTACCAATGGCTCTGGATCCTTGTCACAAGACCTGACCCCTGAACAGGCAAAAGTGGTGACAAATTCTGCGAAAACGATTTTAAGTGCCGTAAGCACTGCATCTTCAGTAAATAATTTGAAAAAGCCAGAAACTGATAAAGCTATCGGTGTTTTGAACGCTATTCTTTCAGGTATCGGTACGACATCCAACGCCAAAAATACAGTAGAAGATGCAAAGAAGAAGGATTAAAAACGGATTTATTTATGAGAGTGGTTGGACCACCAATGAATGCATAATGGGAACAGCGCTGGCGTTTTTTTTATGTGTATTTCTGTTAATTGCACACTTTTCGTTGCCAATATATTTTATCTGCTCCACAGTGGCTTCTTTCTTTTCATGGCAATTGCTGTTACGAAAAAGTTTTTTTTACGAAAACTATATGGTTGTAGTATTCCCATTACGTCTCTTTATTCGTGAGACCGTCATCTTGTACAAAGATATTCGTAGGTTCGAATTTAAATTAATAAGAGATGGTGATTACTTATATGTAACACGCGACGGGTCGTCTTTTTTGCAAAGGTCATTGTCTTCCTCTCGAGTGACATTAAGAAACAAAAAAAAACGACTAAAATTGTTTTTCTTCTTCAAACATTTGAAATCTATAGGTTATGATATTCACACAAACGAGCTTTATTCTAATACTTTAGAAAAGCGTATTGAAATGGTTTTTGGATCCGGTATTACCGATTATGTTAGGATGACTCCAGAAGAGAAGAAAAAAAGTCGCAAAAAAAATACATGGAACACTGTTGTTTTCTATGTCGTCTATCTTGTCATAATGGTTCTATGTTGGTTGTATTACAGTTCTCTTAACTAATAAACCCTATCTTCGCCCCATGAAACTGACTGCTACATACCCGCTTCCGACATTCGGTGCCCATATTCCCCGTTATCGGTACTTTTTCAATGGCCAAGAGGCTGATAATGAGGCATATGGCGAAGGGGCTGTTTTGGGGTACGAGTTCCGGCAGTATGATGCGAGGATAGGACGGTTCTGGAGCGTGGACCCGCTGGCGGACAAGTATCCGGGAGTTGCCCACAATGAACGCCTCCACAATGGATATAAAAAAAAAGTATATCTTTGCGGCATATTAACATAAAACTATATGATTATGGCAGCACAAGTTGTAAACCGCTATTCGGATGAGGATTTGGCGGAATTCAAAGAATTGATAGAAAAGAAGATAGCTGATGCTAGAAAGGCCATGGAAGTGTATCAGGAGGCGTATAGCGGTGCCGGCAACGACACCATGGACACCGCCCCCACCTTCAAGAATCTGGAAGACGGAAACCAGGTGCTTTCCAAAGAGGAAAACAGCCGCCTCGCCGGTAGACTCGACAAGTACATCGCCAACCTGGAGGCCGCCCTCGTGCGCATCGAGAACAAGACCTACGGCGTTGACCGCATCACAGGCAAACTGATCCCCAAAGAACGCCTCAGAATCGTTCCCCACGCCACCCTCGACGTGGAGTCAAAACTGAACGAAAAAAAGAAATAAGGCGTTGGAAAAGAACAAACGGTTTAGTCTTGTTGCGTGCGCCATCGTGGTGGCGCTCATCCTGCTGGACCAGATTCTCAAAATCTGGGTCAAGACACACATGTGCCTCGGTGAATGCATCCCACTTATCGGAAACTGGTTCAATCTATATTTTGTCGAGAATCCCGGCATGGCATTCGGCCTCAGTTTCGGCCAAAACTTCGGTAAGCTGCTGCTTACCCTGCTCCGTATCGTGCTGGTGGTGTTCCTCTGCTGGTACATGCACCGCCTGATTAAGCGCGACAAGATGGACTGGGCAGTGCTGGTCACCTTCAGTTTGATTGTCGCCGGCGCGCTGGGCAATATCATCGACTGCCTGTTCTATGGCGTGATTTTCAACGAAAGCACGCTATCCACGCTGGCCACTATGTTCCCCGACGGCGGCGGTTATGCCCCGTTCCTCTACGGACGCGTGGTGGATATGATTTATGTCAAACTGTTCCCCATACCCTCCGGCTTCCCCGTCTGGGGCGGCACCTACTTCTTCCCCGCCATCTTCAATTTCGCCGATACCTGCGTCACCGTGGGCGTGGCGTTGCTGATTATTTTCAATAAACGCGTGTTTAAGGAGGAGAGAGTAGAGGAGGAAGGAGTAAAAGAGTAAGAGAGGATTCCTTAACCTATTCATAGTAACAAATCAATAATAATTAATAAAAAAACAAAGGTATTATGAAATTTTTATCATTCTTAAAGAAACAATTGTTGTTGATTGCCGTTTTGGCAGTTACAGCTCCGGTTTTCGCCATCAATCCGCCCGATGAGGGCATGTGGCTGCCGATGTTCATCAAAAACTACAACTATGCCACGATGCAGAAGTTGGGTCTGCGTCTGACTCCTGAGCAACTTTACGACATCAACCACTCTTCCCTGAAAGATGCGATCGTGCAACTGGGCGACGGTTTCTGCACCGGTGAGATGGTTTCCCGCGACGGTCTGATGTTCACCAACCACCACTGCGGCTACTCTTCCGTGGTGGAACTCTCCACCGTGGAGCACGACTATCTGAACAACGGTTTCTTCGCCATGAGCAAGGAGGAGGAATTGCCCGCCAATTTCCATGTCAACTTCCTGGAAAGAATGGAGGATGTGACCGCCATCGTCCTGAAGGATGTGAATGACAAAACCTCGGAGGCCGACCGTGAGAAAGCAGTAAACGCTGCCATCAAGAAACTTCAGAAGGAAAATGCTGAAAACGGCCGCTACAAAGTGGTGGTGAAACCCTTCTATGAGGGCAACGAATATTACATGTTCATCTACACCACATACGAGGATGTGCGCCTGGTAGTGGCTCCGCCTTCCTCTATCGGCAAGTTCGGTGGCGATACCGACAACTGGATGTGGCCCCGCCATACGGGCGATTTCACCGTATTCCGCATCTATACCGCCCCCGACGGCTCTCCCGCCAAATACTCCAAAGACAATGTGCCGTTCCACCCGAAACACTTCCTGCCCATCAGCTTGAAGGGCTATCAGCCGGGCGACTATACCATGATTTGGGGTTATCCGGGCACCACCAACCGCTTCATGACCTCTTACGAGGTGCAAAACGAGATTGCCATTAACGCTCCTGCCATCTATGAACCGCTGGATGAGATTCTTCCCGTGATGCATGATGCTATGGAGGCCTCACAGAAAGTGCATCTTCAATATGCCGACAAACATGCCGGTTTGGCAAACTATTGGAAAAACCAACACGGCGAGGTGGAGAGTTTGAAAGCCCTCAAAGTGGTGGAAACCAAGCAAAAACAAGAAGAGGCACTTACCAAATGGATCAACGCTGACAAGAACCGTAAAGAAAAATATGGCAATTGCTTGAGTGAGATTGAGAAAATATGCAAGAATGCGGATGGCGCCAAATTCAAATCCGTGATGAACGGCAATCTGCAGTTCTCCGCATCGCCCACCTTGCTGGCCGCTCTTCGTTTGCGCAATCTTCTTCCGCTGAAGAAAGGTGAAAAGAAATATGACAGCGAAAAGGTGGAAAAACTGCTCAAGGCATTTGACAATTATAACAACGATACAGATCCCGCAACAGAAGCCAAGATTATCATGGCTGCAATGAAGACCTGGAACAAGCATAGTGAAGCCAATCGTCCCGATATGACATTCTTCACCAAGAATTTCAAAGGCAGCTATGCCGCATTTGAAAAAGCGCTGCAGAATTCCATTTTCATCAGCAAGGACAATTTTGAGAAATTCGTAAATGCACCGTCCAACAAAATTTTGGAAAAGGACGCCGCCTACCTGTATGCTCAAGCTGTTATCCAATACCTGATGTTGAATTCTTCGGCATTCCAGACGGAAGAGCAACTGGAAGTGCCGCGCCGCACATTCATCGCCGCTTTGAAGGAGATGAATGCCAATACGCCGATGTACCCGGATGCCAACAGCACCATGCGTACCACATTCGGTACCGTTTGCGACTACTATCCTGCCGATGGTGTGCATTACAACTACTTCACCACCACCAAGGGTATCTTGGAGAAAGAGAAACCCGGCGATTTCGAGTTTGATGTGCCCGCCAAACTGAAACAACTTATCGTGAACCGCGATTTCGGCCAATATGCCGACAAGGATGGCGAGTTGCATGTCTGCTTCCTCTCCAACAACGACATCACCGGCGGTAACTCCGGCAGCCCCATCATGAACGCTGACGGCGAACTCATCGGTCTGGCCTTCGACGGCAACTGGGAGGCATTGAGCAGCGATATCGTGTTCAATACGGCCCTGCAACGCTGTATCAATGTGGATTCCCGCTATGTGCTCTTCGTCATCGACAAGTTCGGTGGCGCTGGCTACCTGCTCAACGAGATGGATATCCGCAAATAATCCCATCAGGATTTTGGAATAATAAAAACGGTCTCTGACATTTGTCGGAGACCGTTTGTTTTTATCAATACTTGTTAGGTTTATGGTGTGCATGCACTATTCCGCCGTGAACATAGTGAACGGCGGAATCCAAACACTTACTGCTGCTTCTTCTTCCTTTGCAATATCGCGTACCCCAGCCAGTAGGCTATCGTTACGGCCAAGGTGATGCCCACCATGATGGGGAATTTCTCCTTTATCTCAAGGAAGGTGAATGGGAGCAGACAAATTGCCAATAGCAGGAAGAAGCGAAATACGGCCATCATATTATTGCAGTTTTGAGAGTTGCTCTTTGATGATGCGGATCTTCTCTTCCGCGTCGGCCTGTTTCTTGCGCTCCATGTCCACCACATTCTGCGGGGCGTTGTTGACGAAACGCTCATTGGAGAGTTTCTTCATCACGCCTTGCAGGAATCCTTCCGTATATTTGAGGTCGGCCTGCAGTTTCTTGATTTCCTCTTCAGCGTTCACCAATCCCTCCAATGGCACGGAGTATTTGGTTTGCTCCTCAATGAAGGAAGCGCCATTCACTTCCGAATTCTCGGCCACATGCTGGATTTTCTCAATGTTGGCCAGCTTGGCGATGACGGCCTCGGCCTCCTCATCGGCAGGGTTGAGGTTGTGAATCATCAGGTTGAGGGCGTTCTTCGGTGCGATATTCTTCTCAGAGCGGATGTGGCGGATTTGCTCAATCACGCTGCGGGCGTTGGCGAACCGCTTAAGCAATTCGTTGTTGATGGTGGAGCACTTCGGCATCTGGGCCAGCATCAGGGCCTCGCCGTCGGCGCGGTCGCGCAAAGCATGCCACAACTCTTCCGTGATGAACGGCATGAACGGGTGCATGATGGTGACCAGCGTCTCAAAGATGTCTGTGATCTCTTTGAATGTGGTGCCGTCAACAGGTTGTTGGAAACCGGGTTTCACGATCTCCAGGAAGCAGGAGCAGAAGTCGTCCCATACCAGTTTGTAAATAGACATGAGGGCTTCGGAGAGTTTGTAGTTCGTGAAATCCTCCTCCATGCCATTGAGCACCTCGTTGATGCGTTCCTTCATCCAAGCCACGGCGAATTTGGTGTGCAGCGGTTGTTCTATGCTGTTATCGACACTCCAGCCCTTCACTAAACGGAAGGCGTTCCACACCTTGTTGTTGAAGTTGCGGCCTTGTTCGCACAACGCCTCGTCAAACAGCAGGTCGTTGCCTGCGGGCGAGCTGAGCAGCATGCCGAAACGCACGCCGTCGGCGCCGTATTTTTCCATCAGCATGATGGGGTCGGGGGAGTTGCCGAGCGACTTGGACATCTTGCGGTGCAGTTTGTCGCGAACCGTACCGGTGAAATATACATCCTTGAACGGAATCATGCCGCGCCATTCCAGTCCGGCCATAATCATGCGGGCCACCCAGAAGAAGATGATGTCGGGTGCCGTGATCAAAGCGGAGGTGGGGTAGTAGTAGTTGATTTCCGGGTTGTCGGGTTTGCGGATGCCGTCGAATACGGAGAGCGGCCACAACCAGGAGGAGAACCAGGTGTCCATCACATCCTCATCCTGTTTCAAATCCTCTTTGTTGAGGTTCAATTCAGGATATTTCTGTTTGGCAATATTCAACGCCTCGTCGATGTTGTGCGCCACCACAAACTCATGGTTGGGCAGGTAGAATGCCGGAATGCGGTGACCCCACCAGAGTTGGCGGCTGATGCACCAATCCTTCACATTCTCCATCCAGTGGGCGTAGGTGTTCTTGAACTTGTCGGGGAAGAAGCGGATGTCATTCTTCATGACGGCCTCTAAAGCGGGTTTGGCCATCTCGTCCATCTTGCAGAACCACTGCATGGAGAGTTTGGGCTCAATCACCTCGTTGGTTCTCTCGGAGAAGCCCACTTTGTTGACATAATCCTCGATTTTCACCAAGCTGCCGGCCTCTTCCAGCAACGGGATGATGGCTTTGCGGGCCTCGAAGCGGTCCATGCCGACCAGGAACTGCGCGCTTTCGCTCAGTGTGCCGTTGTCGTTGAAGATGTTGATGGTTTCCAGATGGTGCTTGATACCCAAGTTGTAGTCGTTGATGTCGTGTGCGGGCGTGATTTTCAGCGCACCCGTGCCGAACTCGCGCTCCACATACTCATCGTAAATCAATGGAATGGAGCGGTTTACGAGCGGCACGATGGCGCGTTTGCCTTTGTACTTGGCGTAACGCTCGTCCTCCGGGTGCATACAGATGGCCGTGTCGCCCAAGATGGTTTCAGGGCGCGTGGTGGCGATGGTGATGTACTCGCCCGGCTCGCCTTCAATCTGATAGCGCACATAGTAGAGTTTGGATTGCAGCTCTTTATAAACCACCTCCTCATCGGAAACGGCGGTCAAGGCCTTGGGGTCCCAGTTCACCATGCGCACGCCACGGTATATCTTGCCTTTGTTGTACAAATCCACAAAAATGTCAATCACGGCTTCCGAAAGGTCCTCATCCATCGTGAACTTGGTGCGTTCCCAGTCGCAGGAGGCGCCCAGTTTGCGAAGTTGCTGGAGGATAATGCCGCCGTGTTTCTCTTTCCATTGCCAGGCATATTCGAGGAATTGCTCGCGGGTAAGGTCTTTTTTGTCAATACCCTGTTCTTTGAGCATGTTCACCACTTTGGCCTCTGTGGCGATGGAGGCGTGGTCGGTGCCAGGCACCCAAACAGCGTTGAAACCCAACATGCGGGCGCGGCGAACCAGCACATCCTGGATGGTGTTGTTGAGCATGTGCCCCATGTGCAGCACACCCGTCACATTGGGCGGGGGAATCACGATGGTGTAAGCGGGCCGGCTGTCCGGCTCGGAATGAAACATGCGGTGGTCCATCCAATATTTATACCATTTGTCCTCAACAATTCTCGGATCGTATTTAGAAGCTAATTCCATATGTATCTGTTTTTCAAATCTTAAATCTCAACTCTTCTACTCTTTTACTCTTTACTCTTTCCCCGTCTCCTTCAGCCAATTCATCACATTGTTGTATATGCGTTCGTCGGCGTTTTCGGTGTCGGCGGGCACGAACTTCTCACCCGTGATGTTCTCATAGAGTTCGATATAGCGGTTGGTGATGCCGTTCACCACCTCTTCGGTCATTTCGGGCACTTGTTGGCCTTCCTGCCCTTGGAAACCGTTGGCCATGAGCCACTCGCGCACAAACTCTTTGGAGAGTTGTTTTTGCGGCAGGCCTTGGGCGAAGTTCTCCTCATAACCTTTGGCATAGAAATAGCGGGAGGAGTCGGGCGTATGGATTTCGTCGATGAGGTAGATTTTGTCACCGGCCTTGCCGAACTCGTATTTGGTATCGACGAGGATAAGTCCCTGTTTGGCGGCGATTTCGGTGCCGCGTTGGAACAGTTTCATCGTGTAGTCCTCAATAACAGCGTAATCTTCGGGAGAAACAAGTCCCTTGGCCAGAATCTCTTCCTTGGAGATGTCGGCGTCGTGTTCGCCCTGTTCGGCCTTGGTGGTCGGGGTGATGATGGGGGTGGGGAACTTCTGGTTCTCGCGCATGCCCTCAGGCAGGATGTTGCCGCAGAGGTTGCGACCGCCGTTCTTGTAGAAGCGCCATGCGCTGCCGCAAAGGTAGCCGCGCACAATCATTTCCACCGGGAAACCTTTGCACATCACGCCCACGGTGACCATCGGGTCCGGGGTGGCTAATTTCCAGTTCGGGCAGATGTCCTGCGTGGCATCCAGGAATTTGGCGGCGATCTGGTTCAGAATTTGCCCTTTGCAGGGAATGCCTTTCGGCAAAATGACATCGAAGGCGGAGATGCGGTCCGAAGCCACCATCACCAGTACATCGTCGTTGATATTGTAAACATCACGAACTTTGCCGTGATAAACGCTTTTTTGTTTCGGAAAATTAAAATCAGTATGTGTAATTGCTGCCATAACGCTTATTTTTTTAACGGCGGCAAAGGTACGAAAAAAGGTTCAATGATTTTTATTATTTTTGCACGCTGGAAAAAAACTAGTACATGTACGATTTTGATGACATACGACCCTATAATGACAGCGAGTTCCGGGAGGCCTATTACAGGCTGATGGATGACCTTCGTTTTCAGGATACCGTGGCAAAATTTCTCCCCAACTATACGGTGGAGGATTTGAGACGGGATTTTCCAAAATATCATTGTGTGGATGATGTGCAGGCCGATTTTATCCGCCGTTGGGTGGAATTGTTCGTCAAGCACTCCACTACCCGCTGCGAAATGTCCGGAATCGAAAATGTTGACCCGCAACAGGCCTATCTCTTTATCAGCAACCACCGTGATATCACCTTCGACCCGGCAATGCTGCAATACTACTTTTTCATTGAGCACCGCCGTACCTCCAAAATTGCCATTGGCGACAACCTGCTGAAAACCCCCTTGTTGGACCAGGTGGGCCGTCTCAACAAAATGGTGAAGGTGATCCGTTCCGGCTCCCTGCGCGAAAAACTGGCCAACTCGCAACGGCTCTCCGCCTATATCCAATACAGTCTTTTTGAAGAAAAAGAATCTGTTTGGATCGCCCAGCGCGACGGGCGTACCAAAGACGGAAACGATTTCACCAAACAAGGACTCCTGAAGATGGTTTCCATGGGCCGCGATGAGGATCTGATTGGAAAAATCAAACGGATGAACATTGTGCCCATGTCCATTTCATACGAATTTGAACCCTGTGCCGAGTTGAAAGCCCGCGAGATGGCCTTGAGTGAGAACGGACAACACTACGAGAAACGCCCCGGCGAAGATTTTGAAAGCATCAAACAAGGAATCTTTGACCCGAAAGGCCAGGTGACCTTGGTGCTCGGGAAACCCTTGCACGAAGAACTGGACAGCGTTCCGGCCGATTTGAATGTCAACGATAAACTGCACTATATCTGCAAATTAATTGACAATCAGATATATGCGAACTATAAGTTGTACGCTAACAACTACATCGCGCATGACTTGATGTGCGGCAATCAGGATTATGCGGAATTTTATACCGAAGAACAGAAACAGAAATTTGAGCAATATCTGCAACGAAAAGCAGTGGTTCGCGATGTGCCCAAAGAGAAAATGATGGAGTACCTGCTCCGCATTTACGGCACTCCCGTGGACAATTCATATAAAAACCAAAACAATGGATGATTTACAACCCCCGTCGGCGATGAAAATACTGGTGATCCGGTTGAGCTCAATCGGTGACATCGTGCTGACAACCCCCGTAGTACGGGCCATTAAAAACCAGGTGGAGAATGTGGAACTGCATTTTCTGACCAAGAAAGCCAACGAGAAAATCGTGGCCCCGAACCCCTATATTGACAAAGTGCATCTGTATGACCCGGAAGATCCGAAAACGGTTATAAAAGAACTGGTTGCGGAGAATTTCGATGCGGTTGTGGATTTGCACAACAACCACCGTTCGCGCCAGGTGACACGCAAACTCCAATGCCCTGTCTTCCGCTACAATAAGGTTACCGGCAGGCGGAACATCTGTGTGATGCTGAAACTGAATTTGTTGCCCGACACCCATGTGGTGGACCGCTATTTTGATGCGGTTTCCACGCTTAATGTGCACAATGACCACAAGGGGTTGGACTTCTTTATCCCAGAAGGCGCTGATTTTGACGAGGATGACTTGCCGATGGTGTTTGAGGACGGCTTTGTGGTGATCGTTCTGGCAGGTGCCCATGCCACAAAACGCATCCCGGCTTCCAAAGTGGTGGAAATCGGCAGTATCCTTCACAAACCCATCATGCTGTTGGGTGCCAAAGATGTGTATGAGGTGGGCGAGGAGATTGTGTCGCAATTGGGCGACCGCGCCTTCAACGGATGTGGCAAGTACTCGCTTTACCAATCCTGCTCTATCCTCAAACAGGCGGATTGCGTGGTTACTGGCGACACCGGATTGATGCACATTGCCGCCGCTTTCCAGAAACCGACAGCTGTTCTTTGGGGCAGTACCATTCCCGAGTTCGGCATGTATCCGTATATGCCCGGCCACCGCGAATTGTTCCGCAATTTCGAAGTTTGCCCCCTGCATTGCCGCCCATGCTCCAAATTGGGCCGTAAATCATGCCCCCACAAGCATTTCAAATGTATGAACAAGATTTCCGCCCCGGAAGTGGCCGATTGGGTGAACAAGTTTTAAGGAATTTTAACGATGCTGTTTGACCATCCGATAGAAATACAAGGGAACGCCCTCTTCATCTCCGATGCCCATCTGCGGACACCGGAAGATGAGGATAGCAAACAGCGTGAAACGAAACTCATCCAACTGTTGGAGTCAAAAAAGGGACAATTTCAACATCTTTTCCTCCTGGGTGATATCTTTGACTTTTGGTTCGAATATGGAGATGTGGCCCCCAAGGGTTATTTCCGTCTCTTCAACCTGCTCTATGAATTGAACGAGTCAGGTGTTAAAATATATTATTTCACCGGCAATCACGACATGTGGGTGCAGGACTATTTCACACAACAGTTTGATTGCCAGGTGTTTTACAGTCAGCAGGCGTTTGTCCTGAACGGCAAACGCTGTCTGGTTGGACATGGAGACGGGTTGGGTGGCAAGCAGCGTCGCTACAATTTTATCAAGCGTGTTTTTGGATATAAGCCCAACCGCGTGCTTTACAGCATGTTGCACCCCAGGCATGCCTTCGCAATTGCCCGCCACTTTTCCGCCCGCAGCCGCGCCTCCCACAAACCTGAGGTTTTCACCTTTAAGAATGAGGAAGAGTTTCAAGTGCAGTATGCCCGACAAATACTTGAACAAGAGCATGTTGACTTTTTCATATACGCACACCGGCATATTCCGATAACATATCCGCTTAGCGAAAATTCCTGCTATTTCAATACGGGCGACTGGCTGACCAATTTCAGCTATGTGGTGTATGATGCGGATGCTCCTGCCCCGACGCTATGTATGGGCGAATAACTGCCCAAAACTGTAAAGACGCACGGTCGTGCGTCTTTACTACAAAAAACAACGATTATGACAATAGACCAAAACAACCCCATACCCGCCGACCATCGCGCCGGCTTCGTGAACCTCATCGGCAACCCCAATGTGGGCAAAAGCACCCTGATGAACCAACTGGTGGGCGAGAAAATCTCCATTATGACCTCCAAGGCGCAGACCACGCGCCATCGCATCAAGGGCATCGTCAACGGCGACAATTTCCAGATTGTCTATTCCGACCTGCCCGGCGTGCTCGACCCCGCCTACATGATGCAGAAGATGATGATGAAGTTTGTGGTGGACTCGTTGCAGGACGCCGACATTATTCTCTATTTGGTGGAGTGTGGCGAAACCAAATACAATCCCGAACTGGTTGAGAAAATCAAATTGCTTGGGAGACCGATAGTTCTTATTATCAATAAAATAGATAAATTTTCAACCGAACAGGTGGAAGAGTCCAAAGCGCACTGGCAGGAGATTTTCCCCGATGCCGATGTGTTTGCCATCTCGGCTTTGAAAGGACTGAATATTGATGCTTTGCGGGAACGCATAGTGTCCCTTCTGCCGCTTTGCCCGCCTTATTTTCCAAAAGACGCGCTCACCGACCGGCCCATGCGCTTCTTTGTTTCCGAACTCATCCGCGAGCAGATTCTACTGCAGTATAAGAAGGAGATCCCGTACAGTGTTGAGGTAGTTGTGGATAGCTACAAAGAAGACGAAAACCTGATCCGCATCGGGGCCACTTTGTATGTGGAACGCGACACGCAAAAGGCCATCATCATCGGCAGCAAGGGCAGCGCCATAAAGAAATTGGGCACCGACGCGCGCACCTCCATTGAGGATTTTCTGCAAAAGCATGTCTTCCTGGATTTGTCCGTCAAAGTGCTCAAAGACTGGCGCAATAGCGAGTTGCTGATGAAGAAGTTCGGGTATGATTACGGGGAGTGATAAGATTGAAAAGATAATCTGTCTCTTCTGATCTCTATTCTGGTAAAACAGTTAGGTCGTTTCCTGTTGTGAGGGTTTGGGCATTGTCTGACGAGACAATGGAATGTCCGAGTTCTTTTTCAATAATCTTACGGGCACCTTTTGCCGCTTTCCCGCCTCGTTTTGCGATGCCTGTACTTTCGGTGAACCCATTAGGATTCTCTTGTCTGGACAGTTCTGTTGTTGTGGCTTCTGCAAGCATGTTAACCGCAATCTCAAGGTCCGTCATATTGTCACGAAGATTTTCTTTCTTAAGACCCTTAAATCGCTTGTATTCTTTGGATGTGAACCCACTCCATTGTTCGTATATTATATCTGTAAGAGAGGCAAACTGCTTGCCTTCTTTCACCCCGGAGCGTTTCCATTCGTCTGTAAGATGTTTACGCACTTCGATGGATTTGATGCGTTGGTTAATCCAAGATTCGGAATAACCTAGACGGCGATAATCCGTGACCGCTTGACTGATAGAAAGTTCAGGATCTTGCATTTGGTCAATGCGTTGGCTGGCCACATGCGCCATCCACTGCTTGAAAGGTTCCGCTTTTGGGGATGGTATGGATTGGATAATACGGAGAATTTGCTCTGTGTCAGCCACATCTGTGTTATACCTTTTACCATCCTTTGATAATAATTTCAGTTGGTTACAATTTGTAACCGACTGATTTCCTTCTTTGAGCAACCTGTTTTTAAGTACTTTCCAGTAATTTCGTGGATTCGGGCTTTCGGTGAGGACTCCCACTACATCCACTACGGAGAAATACCACTTTTCTGTCTCGTCGTCCCAGACAGTTCGTACTCTTTTTTCTTCGAAAATTTGTAAAGCTTGTTTTTGAGTCATAGTTGATTACATTTAAATTATAAAATTTTGTTCTGCTCGGCAAAGATACATTAAAAAACACAAACGGAGAAAAAGTCCCCTGTTTTTTGTATTTTTGCGTTCCTTAAAAAACAGTGTTCAATATGGCAATCTTAGTAAAAAACATCAAACAACTGGTACAAGCTGAACCCAAGGCGGTGAAGTTCCGCGCGGGAAAGGAAATGCAGCATCTTCCCATTATTGACAACGCCTATCTTCTTACGGAAGGGGACAAAATAAAGGACTTCGGTCCGATGTCGGAACTTTCTGCCGACAAACTGAACAAAATCAAGGAGAATATTGAGGAGATTGATGCTACGGGGCGTATGGTATTCCCGTCTTTCTGCGATTCGCACACGCACATTGTGTATGCGGGCAGTCGCGAGGTGGAATACATCGACAAAATCAAAGGTCTTTCTTACGAAGAGATTGCCAAGCGCGGCGGTGGTATCCTCAATTCGGCCAAGCGCTTGCACGAAACCTCTGAGGATGAGTTGTTTGACAGTGCGTGGCTCCGTCTCGAAGAAATGGCTTCGTATGGCACAGGCGCTGTGGAAATCAAGAGCGGCTATGGCCTCTCCACCGAGGACGAGCTCAAAATGTTGCGCGTGATCCGCCGGCTCAAAGAGAAGTCACCGCTCACCATCAAAGCCAACTTTTTGGGTGCGCACGCCGTGCCGTTGCAATACAAGCAGAACCCCGACGAATATGTGGATCTCATTATCAATGAGATGATTCCGATGGTGGCCGCGGAAGATCTGGCCGACTATGTGGATGTGTTCTGCGACCAAGGTTTCTTCACCTGTGAGCAAACCGAGCGCATCCTGATGCAAGGCATCAAATACGGTTTGCGGCCTAAAATCCACGCTAACGAGATGGCGTGCTCCGGCGGCATACAGGTGGGCGTGAAGTACAATGCCCTCTCTGTGGACCATTTGGAATACACGGGCGATGAGGAAATCGCCGTCCTCAAGGGCAGCGAGACCATGCCGACCATCCTGCCGGGCGCGGCCTTCTTCCTGGGCATGGTGTGTGCTCCGGCGCGCAAGATGATCGAAGGCGGTCTGCCCGTGGCCCTCGCTTCCGACTACAACCCCGGCTCCTGCCCCTCCGGCAATATGCAGCTGGTGCTGGCTATGGGCTCCGTGATGTACAAGATGCTCACCGAAGAGGCCGTCAACGCCACGACCATCAATACCGCATACGCCCTCGGCGAACACGAAACGGTGGGTTCCATCACCAAAGGGAAAAAGGCGAACTTCTTCATTACCAAACCGATGGATACCATATACTATATGAGCTACGGTTTTGGCAGCAACAAAGTGGAACAATATTTTCTCAATGGGAAAAAGCAATAGCTAATTCTCAATCACTATCTTAATCCGTTTTCCTTCGGTCATCAGGATGTAGGTTCCGGCACGCAGGTGCTGGACATCGATCTGTATGCTGTTGTTGCCTTCCTGGAAGGCGTAAATGTGGGAAAAACAGCATTGCCCCGACATGTTGGCAATCCTCACCTCCATCAATCCGAAATGGTCGGCCGGAAACTGGACTGTGATTTGTTTTGAAGCCGGATTCGGGAATACAGCGAACGAGACGGGAAGCGGTTCCTCCTTCAGGTGGAAGAAGTCAAGGATGTCTTTATGCATATTGTCGGGCCGCTGTTTGAGGAATCTGTCCACCGCTTTGCAGTCGCTTCTCCAGGATTGCATGCTTTTGGGTGTTCCGAACCGTTGCGACTGTTGTGAAACCTCATTTTCTATCTCGCTTTGGATTTCACGCAGATATCTACCGGTGTAGTTGTATGCCAAATGCCGGTTTGAAAGTTCATTGTAACGCGTGACAAACTGTTGTTGGAATTGCTTGTTTTGCAATAATTTACGGAACATTAGCGTGGAATGTGCGTTGGTGGGCCATTCCTGTGTGCTTTCGCTGGTGGCGTGCGCGAACCCGTCAAACGCGGGAAAGAGGAAGCAACCATCGCCGTCGTAGAAGATCCAGCGCCATTTTCTGCCGTCAATTTGCCAGCATCGCATGTTGTTAACGGGCCAGTCGGTATTGGCAGAGAATATCTCATATATCTGATAATCAATGAAATTATGAATGTCTATCTGGCTTTCAATGTATGAATAGGCGGTGCTGTCGGACAAATCAGCGTTTTCCACCCAATCCATCAGCGTGTTGAAATTGGCGGGATCGCCTGCCTCGGGCAGTCCCCACCAGTTGCCTACGATGACGCAGGCGTCCGGGTTGATGTTGTAATGGTTCTCCAAATACCTTTCATCGCTTCGTTCCTGAATGTAATAGATTCCCCAATATTCGCCGTTGATAAAAAGCACGGCAGGTCGTGCTGCAAGCACATCCAGGTCCAGATTGCGTCCAATGCGGCCGCTAAGGCAATCCGTCAGTCCGGATTCATTCCAAGCACTGACAAACGGCTTGAGTGCCAGATGTTTGAATCTCACCACATCGCAGTCGTCGAAGATTTTATGCACAAACCTTTTTTTGCCGTATTCTTCCCGTGCGTAGATTTTCAACCCCTTCTGCTGGTGCCGGCGCCCGTTGCCCCCGTGGGTGCGCAGGCCTGCCTGCTGGTTGAAACCGCCATTGCCGGCGCCGTAGTATTCCACATTGCACAAACGTTCCCAGGCGCGGCCGTTCTCGTAATAGTTGCCGGTCCAGTCCGGGTTTTCCGGGTCGAAGTGAACGCCGGGAACCAGAATGCCGGTGTCCTGATCAAACAAGGCGGCAGAGTCTGCGCATAAGGAGATGACAGGAAGTTGGTGCAAATCGCAGTTCAGGGATTTTATAAAGTAGGATTGGGTTACCACCGGTGAGACGCGGTTCCCATTGGCATCGAACGCCGCCGCACGGATGACAATGGCTCTCAAAACCGATTCCGGCATGTAAATGTGATTCTCCGGAGCGGTGGGTATCGTGTAAAAATTGGAGGTGGAGTAGAGATGGGGACCTAACGAGAATGGTTGTGAATAAGTGGGGGACGCGGCCGTTGGAGTGGCCCCATTCAGCGTGTAATGAATGAAGTACTGCGAGTTGGTGCACTGCAGCGAAACGGTAAAGGGATTGCTGTACACTCCGCCCTTTTGCGAGAAAACCACCTCACCCCCTTGTGCTGACAGCATCAGAGGAAACAGGAGGAGAAGAGCGAAGAGTGTTTTTTTCATGATGAGGTAGGTCTATGGTCTTTGAAGTAACACTATACTAATATCCAATTCCCAAAACTTAATTTACAATTCCCGATATGATAATAACGCCAAGGGCGAGAGGGGCGATGAATCGCAGGACAAAATAGTAGAGTTCGAACGCTTTTACTTTGAGGGTGCCGCCGTTGGAGAGTTCGTCCTTCACTTCCACTTTCGGGAAGAACCATCCCAGGAAGATGGTCATCAGCAGCGCGCCGATGGGCATCAGGTAGGAGGCGGTGATGAGGTCAAAGAGGTCGAAGATGGTTTTTCCGAACAGGGTGGCGTCTTTCAGCGGACCGAAAGAGAGGTTGCAGAATGCGCCGATGAGGAACACCAGCAGCGTGCTGAAGAAGGAGGCAACGCCCCGTTTCCAGTGGAATTCCTCCACACCGAAGGCCACCAGGATTTCCAGCAGCGAGATGGTGGATGTGAGGGCGGCGATGCCCAGCAGCACAAAGAAGATGACGGCGAACAGCGTGCCTGCAGGCATGCTGTTGAACACATTAGGTAATACGATGTAAACCAGTTCAGGACCGCTGGCGGGGTTCATGCCGAAGGCGAAGACGGCCGGAAAGATGACAATACCGGCCAGGATGGCCACCAGCGAGTCGCATCCGGCAATCCATAAGCTGGTGTTGAACAATTTGTCTTCTTTGCGGATATAGGAACCGTAGGTCACCATGGCGCCCATGCCGATGCTCAGTGAGAAGAACGACTGGCCAAGAGCCGCCAGGATGCTGGAACCGGTGAGCTTGCTGAAGTCGGGGTTGAAGAGGAACGCCAACCCTTCTTTGGCTCCGGCGCCCAGCGTCAGCGAACGCACGCTCATGAGAATGAGCAGGATAAACAGTATGGGCATCAGGATTTTGGACACTTTCTCAATGCCTTTCTGCACACCCATCACGATGACAGAGGCAGTAAGAATGAGGAAGAATGCCTGATTCACAAGCGGCCAGAACGAGCCCTGCGTGAAGGATTTGAAGAGTTGGGTGATGATTTCCGGTTCTTTCCCGGAGAGTTGTCCGCTGCACGCCATCACGATATAGTTGAGGGTCCAGCCGGCCACCACGCTGTAGAAGGCGTAGATAAGGAAGGCGGCCACGATGCCGAAAATTCCGAGGGTGACCCAACCTTTTCTGCCGTGGCTGAGTTTCCTGTAAGCGCCCACCACATTGCTTTGCGCGCGGCGCCCGATGATGAATTCGGTCATCATCAGGGGCACGCCGATGAGGATGACGAAAAACACATAAACCAACAGGAAGGCGCCGCCGCCGTTTTGTCCGAGCATATAGGGAAAGCGCCAGATGTTGCCCAGTCCCACCGCACCGCCGGCCGCCGCCAAAATAGCGCCAATATTGGAAGAGAACCCCCGTGTGTAGTTTTCCATATTTGTTGTTTTTTATCATTGTAGGGACACGATTCATCGCGTCCCTACAAAATTATGTTGTATTAAAAGGTTGTTAAAATCGTCCGCCTGCGCCACCGCCGCCGAAGCCGCCGCCGCCACCAAATCCGCCGAAGCCGCCACCACTGAAGCCGCCTCCGCTGAAACCTCCGCCACCCCAGTGGCTGCTGGGATAACCGCCCATATAAGTGGGGCCGGTGTAATAACCGCGTCCTGTTCCGCTTCCATAATTGCCGGAACTGGGTGGCATTTTCTTGCTGATTTTGATGAGGATCACCACGGTGACGATGATGAACAGAATGAAAACCAGCAGGGCGATTTCACCGTCCGACGGGTCGTCTTCCAAATCTTTGGCGGAAATTTCGCCCGCCGCCAAAGGTAGGATGTAGGCCAGTGCCGAGTCGATAGCGTCACCATACTTTTCCTCCTTGAGCTCCGGAATCATCTTCTGTTCGATGATGCGCTTGGCGATAGCGTCGGGAATAGCGCCCTCAAGGTCATAACCTACGGATATATAGACTTCTCCGCCACCATTGCTGTTGCGGGGTTTGATGAGGATGACCACACCGTTGCGCTTGTCTTTGGACCGTACACCCCACTGGTCGCCAATCTCGTAGGCGAACTGCGCCGCGGAATAATGGCCCAAATCATCCACCGTCACCACACAGATCACATTGGAGGTGCTGTCGTTGAACGCCACCAGCCGATGCTCCATATCATCCACTTGCGCAGACGGGATCACCCCCGCAAAGTCATTGACCAAACGGGGTGGATTGGGCGCCGGAGGTATGTCGGATTTGCAAAATCCTCCCACCAGCACACCCAACAGGAGCAGGCAAAGTGCGAGTCTTCTCATGCTTAGTTGAAGTTAAAATCAACCTCAGGGGCCTTGTCAGCGCCTGGAGCGGCTTGGAAGTATCCTTTCTTGTCGAAGTTGAAAATTCCGGCAATGATGTTGTTCGGGAATTTGCGGATGTAGGTGTTGTATTCTTTCACCACCTCGTTGAACTTGTTGCGCTCCACCGCAATGCGGTTTTCGGTGCCCTCCAACTGGGCTTGCAACTCCAGGAAGTTCTGGTTGGCTTTCAAATCAGGATAGCGCTCTACCACCACCATCAAACGGCTCAAGGCGGAACTCAGTTCATCTTGCGCCTTTTGGAATTGTGCGATGGAAGCTTCGCTGAGGTCTTTGGCGTTCACTTGCACGGAAGTGGCTTTGGAACGGGCGTTGATGACCGCTTCCAATGTTCCTTTCTCATAATTGGCGGCACCTTGTACGGTTTTCACCAAGTTGGGGATGAGGTCCGCACGACGCTGGTAGGCGTTTTCCACATTAGCCCAGGCATTGGTGCAGTTTTCGTCTTTTTTGACCATGTTGTTGTACGGTGTTATTAACATGGCGAGCAGTGCAAGAATGATGACTACTACAACAAGAATGATTTTTTTCATTTTCTTATGAATTTTGAATTAATATTGATGATCGTTTTTAATATTGATGGCGCAAAAATAACAATTATTTGGTTTGTTCGAAAATTCTTTGACAAATGCGGTCGCATGCTCCAACATTGTCGTGCACATATTGTTGGCAAATATGGCAGGTTTCCTGATAATAATCCGGATTTTCATCGAATTGTTGAAGCGTATCCAACATCTCTTCTGCGGAATGAATGGAAAAGGCACCTTTTTTCTGAACCAGCATCACCGCCTCATTGAATTTGAAGTATTTCGGTCCGAAGAACAAGGGCACGCCGAAGACGGCCGCCTCCAGAATGTTGTGCAACCCGGTTTTGAAAGCGCCCCCAATGTAGGAAATATCGCTGTATTTGTAAATCTTGCTCAACACCCCGATGGTGTCAACAATCAGAATGTCAGCGTTTTTCAAATTTTCTTCTGAGGATTCCGTATAAAAAACGGTCTTGAATCCGTCAAAGGTTTTCATCACTTCCGCTTTGCGGGTGATTTCATGTGGGGCCACGATCAGTTTGTATCCGTTAAGATGGGCAAAGAGTTCAGCGAGAAGCGACTCATCAGGTCCCCATGTGCTGCCAGCCACAATCAGTTTGCGGTCTTGCTTGAACTGTTGCACAAAATCAAGCGTATAGGGCTGGTTGGCAATGGCATATACGCGGTCGAAACGGGTATCGCCGCACACCTCCACCTGTTTTATCCCGATGCTGTTCAGCAGTTGCTTGGATTCTTCATTCTGCACAAAGAAACCGGAGGCCTTGCCCAACTGGCGGACGAACCACTTGCCGTAGGGTTTGAAGAAGTATTGGTTGGGCCTGAAAATGGCGCTGACATAGTAGAACGGGATGTTCCGATTGGAAAGTTCGCAGATGTAGTTGTACCAAAACTCGTATTTGACAAAAATGGCCATTTGGGGTTGCACAATCTGCAAAAATTTGCGGGCGTGACTTTTTGTGTCGGAAGGCAGGTAGAAAACATAGTCGGGTAGTGTGTCGTTCTTCCGGATTTCGTAGCCGGAAGGCGAGAAAAATGTGGCTAAAATTTTGATATTCGGATTGTTCTGTTTGATTTTCTCCATGATGGGACGCGCCTGCTCGTACTCGCCCAAAGAGGCGCTGTGCACCCAGATGGGATGTTCCTCACCGCTGAAAACAGAGGATAGTTTGTCGAATTGACCTTTCCTTCCCTGAATCCACAGCCGCGCTTTCTTGCTGAAAAGGGAAGCAATCAAAATACCGATGGTATAGAGAATAATACCAATGGACAGCAGAATGAGCATGATTTATCGGTAATAGAAGGTGGTGACAGATTTTTTCTCGTACAAGGGGATGTTCCAGCCGATTTTGAGCCCGATCAGTCCGCTGAAACCGTTTTTCACACCTGCGGTAGGGCCCTCGTAGAAGATGTAATTCCGGGAGGGTTTGGTCCATGCCTCGTAAAATTCAATGCCACCATAAAAGTTCAGGATTCTGTTTTTCTGGTTGAAAAGATAGCCGATGAACTGGTACATGGCAAAACCGCCTGAGAGATGGTCGTATCCCTTTTTGTAGTCCCCATCCAGTTGGGGCACTTGATTGTTGTAGTCGTTGATGCGGATCTTGTGTCCGAAATAGCCGGCCCCCACGCGAATCCAGATGCCGGAATTCTTCCAGCGGTCCACCGGGATAAGTTTGCCGATGCCTGCGCCGAACATCCAGTAGCGGCCTTCAAAATAGAGAGTGGCCTTGTTGCCGTTGCCATCCCATATAATGTTGTTTTCGTTGGCCAAATCACCCAAAAAGGCATAGGAGGTGTCGCGCAAGTTCCCACCGAACATGTAGCTGAGGTTGATGTCGAAAGTCCAGTTCGACTTTGTTTTTATGGTTAAGCCGGTTCCAACCGCCAAGTTGGGTTTGAACCAATCGTGCAAATACCCGAGGGGCAGTTGCCCGGACATAGTAACCCCTGTCCATACCATCATGGCCGCCGTATCGACATAGTTCTTGTCCTTGAAATCAGTTTTGATGTGTGATTGCGCCAGCAAACCCGCAGGCAACACGCACAACCCAATGAGTAGCAGTAAGATGACTTTTTTCATAAAACTGAGTTTTGAAAAACCAAAGTTCAGAATCCAAAGTTCCTAATGGAACTTGAATTCTGAACTTTGAACTATGAATTTTAATTCGTCCGTCCCGGATAAACCTTGAGCGCCTCTTCCAGACACTTCACGGCTTTCTTCAGGTCTTCCACTTTGAGGCAGTAGCTGATACGCACTTCGTTGGTGCCTTTGCCTTTGGTGGAGTAGAAGCCGGTGGCAGGAGCCATCATGGTCGTTTCACCATTGTAGTTGAACTCTTCCAGCATCCATTGGCAGAAGCGGTCGGAGTTGTCGATGGGCAGACGGGCCACGCAGTAGAAAGCGCCTTTCGGCATGGGAACATAGCAGCCGGGGATGGCGTTCACGCCGTTCACCACGGTGTTGCGGCGGGCCACATAGTCGGTGATAACGGCATCAAAGTATTCTTTCGGAGTGTCCACAGCGGCTTCACCCAAAATCTGGCCGTAAGTTGGGGGCGACAGACGGGCTTGGGCAAACTTCATGGCTGTGTTATACACATCCTTGTTGTGCGTGATGAGCGCGCCGGTACGCACACCGCAGGCACTGTAGCGCTTGGATACGGAGTCCAAAAGCACCACATTCTGCTCCAAACCTTCCAACTGCATGACAGAGAAGTGCTTGACACCGTCATAACAGAACTCACGATACACTTCGTCGGCAAACAGGAACAAGTCATGTTTCTTGGCAATCTCACCCAATTGGCGGATTTCCTCTTCTGTGTAAAGATAACCCGTCGGGTTGTTCGGGTTGCACACCATAATGGCTTTGGTCTTCGGGGTGATGAGTTTTTCAAACTCCTCGATAGAAGGCAGTGCGAAACCGTTGTCAATGGTGGAAACGATGGGTTTCACCACCACGCCGCAGGTTACAGCGAAACCGTTGTAGTTAGCGTAAAACGGTTCCGGAATGATGATCTCGTCGCCCGGATCCATGCAACTGTTGAAGGCGAAAAGCAAACCTTCACTGCCACCCGTGGTGATGAGGATTTCATCAGGCGTGACATCAATACCTACGCTATGGTAGTATTCCACCAGTTTCTTGCGGTAACTGAGGTTGCCGGCGGAGTGGGTGTAGGCGATTACAGGAATGTCAGCATTCTTGACGGCATCACGGGCCCCTTTCGGAGTCTCAATGTCGGGTTGGCCGATATTCAAATGATAAACATGGATTCCGCGGGATTTTGCGGCATCGGAAAAAGGCACCAATTTACGAATCGGTGAGGAGGGCATTGTTTGTCCCTTTTTAGAAATCTGAGGCATAATATTTATTAATGTGTTGATTATTAGAATAATATCAAATGCTGATAATTTCGGCAAATATACATTTTTTATGTATGTATTTTTTATCTTTGCAACGATTTTAAAAACTAAGTTATTTATGAAAAAACTTTACCTTATTTTGTTCTGTCTGGCATTCCTTTCCGGGTACACTTTGCAGGCACAGAACAACGATACCAAAACGAAAACCGAGAAAACAGCGAAACCCAAGAAAGCGAAGAAGGAGAAGAGCGAAGTGCGCACGGGTTGGACCTTCGGCATCCTGCCTTCGGTGGCATTCGATGCCGACAAGGGCTTCCAATACGGTGTGCTGGCCAATGTGTATGATTTCGGCGACGGTTCCATCTATCCCGAATATTTCCATTCGCTCTATTTTGAGGCGGCCTACACCACCAAACGCTCCGGTTTGTTCCGCTTCGCGTACGACTCCAAGTATCTGATTCCCAATCACCGTCTGAAGATTGACGCTTCCTATTTGCCGGACGCTTTGTGTGATTTTTACGGTTATAACGGTTATCAAACGGTGTATAATGCCGGTTGGGCCAAGAAAAAATTCACGGACACCTATGTCTCCCGCGCTTTTTACAAATCCCAACGGGATCTGTTCCGTGTGGCCGCCGATATTGATGGCCCTATCGCCGGAAATTGGTACTGGAATGCCGGAATCGGACTCCTTGGCTATCAAATCGGCAGCGTGAATCTGGAAATGATCAACCGCAATAAGAAGCCCGAGAACATATTGCCCGATGTGGATGGTCTGTACGAAAAATACACCAAATGGGGCATCATCGCGCCCAACGAGGCCAACGGCGGCTGGCACCCCTATCTGCGTGGCGGCTTGACATTCGACAACCGCGATCGCCAGCAAAACACCCAAAAGGGTATGAATGCTGAGATTTTCTGGACCTATAATGCCGCCTTTGGCGAGGATAAGGAGTTCAACAATTTAATGTTCAATGCTTCTTTCCGCCATTTTGTGCCGGTGTACAAAGATTATATCACCTTCGCATACCGCGTGGCCGCCCAGATGACCGTGGCGGGCAACTCCCCGTTTTATCTGAGCAACTATTACAATAACTTGTTCATCCAGCGTGTTTTATACGAAGGATTGGGCGGTGGAAACACCCTTCGTGGCGTGCTTCGTAACCGTATCACGGCACCCGGATACGCCTTTGCCAATGTGGAGTTCCGCTTCAAAATATGCAAATTTGACATCGGTAAGGAACACTTCTTCATCGGTCTTAATCCATTCGTTGATGCTGGCATGATCCTCCAACCCTATCGTTTGGACGAACGCACTATCCGTCAGAACATTGCGGAAAACGATCCGGAGTTTGATGTTTCCCAATTGGATGACTATATTGTCTTCGGCGACAAGGCGAATGTGTATCGTCCTCATTTTTCCGGCGGCCTCGGCCTTAAATTGATGATGAACGACAACTTCGTGCTGTCTGTCGATTGGGCGGTTCCGTTCGACAAACGCGACAACGACGGCATGGCCAATATCTATGTGAAGATGGGTTATATGTTTTAGGATGAAATCATTTGACAATTTTTCGTTAAAAAAACACAACACATTCGGTATGGATGTGTTGTGTTCCCGTTTTATAGAGGTGGAGCACCCCGATGAGGTGTCGGAACTGGTTACGGAAGGTGTGTTCCAATCGCCCTTTTTCATTCTAGGCGGCGGCAGCAATATCCTGTTCACGAAAGATTTTGCGGGTGTTGTGGTGCATCCTGCTTTTAAAGGGATTGAGATACTGGAAGAATCTCAAAATGAGACAGTTATAAAAGTTGCCGCCGGTGAGGAGTGGGAAACCTTGCAGCAATATTGTCTGGAGCGGCAATTATACAGATTGGAAAACCTGATTGGCATTCCCGGCAATGTGGGCAGTGCTCCGGTGCAGAATATCGGCGCCTACGGCACGGAAGTGAAGGATTGCATCGAATCGGTGGAGGGCTGGCGGCTCGACACTAATGCGCCGTTCCGGTTTCCCAACGCGGAGTGCCGCTTCGGCTACCGCGACTCCGTCTTCAAAAATGAACTCAAAAACAAGTGCCTCATCACTCATGTGACCTTCCGTCTGTCCAAAATTGAGCGTTATAACCTGAAATACAAGGCGTTGGCTGATGAGCTGCAAAACCGCCAATGGTCGCCTTCCCTGAAAAATGTGACCGATTGCATCCTTCATGTGCGCAATAGCAAACTTCCCGACATCACCAGAATCGGTTGCGCGGGCAGTTTCTTCAAGAATCCGCTGATACCCCAACAGCAGTTTGAGCAGCTGAAACAGGAGTTTCCGGATTTGGTGTCCTATCCTGCGCCCGACGGTATGGTGAAACTGGCGGCGGGCCAGCTCATTGAGAAGGCCGGATGGAAAGGTCGTCGGATGGGTGACGCGGGCGTGTACGACAAACAAGCCCTCGTTATCGTGAACTATGGCGGTGCCACTCCGGAGGAAATATTGTCCGTGTGTGACGCCGTGATTCGGGATGTGGAGGCGATGTTTCATGTCCATGTCGCCCCGGAAGTCAATATTTTATAGAAAATGTTTTTAACGATTATAAGAACAAAACTATGTGTGGAATAGTAGGTTATATCGGGGAGCAGCAAGCGTACCCCATTCTGATAAAAGGTCTTCATCGGTTGGAATACCGCGGTTACGATTCTGCGGGTGTTTCCATGATTAATAAAGATGGCGAACTCAATATTTACAAGGCCTCCGGTAAGGTTGCGGCCCTGGAGGACAAGTGCGCCGCACAGGATATCGAGGGTACTGTTGGCATTGCGCATACCCGCTGGGCCACCCACGGGGAACCGAACACGGTGAATGCCCACCCGCATCTTTCGCAGAGCGGAAACCTCTCGCTGGTGCACAACGGCATTATCGAGAACTACAAAACGCTCCGCACCATGCTGGAGAAGCAGGGCTATTCGTTTACCAGCGAGACCGATACCGAAGTGCTGGTGCAGTTCATTGAATATACGCAGGTTGCGGGAAAGTGCGACCTTTTCACCGCCGTGCAGCGCGCGCTGAAGAATGTGGTGGGTGCGTACGCCATCGCCATTTTGGAAAAAAACAATCCCGACCGGCTCGTGTGCGCCCGCAAAGGTTCACCTCTTGTTATCGGAGTGGGCACCGACGAAAAGGGCAGGAAAGAGTTCTATCTGGGCAGCGATGCCACGCCCATAATCGAATACACCAACCAGGTGGTTTACCTGAAAGACGAGGAGATTGCCTGTCTGGACCGCAACGGCCAAATCGACATCGTAAACCTCGCCAATGTGCACCAGACTCCCGAAATGCACACCTTGAGCTTGTCGTTGGATGAGTTGGAAAAGGGCGGATTCCCGCACTTCATGCTCAAGGAGATTTGGGAACAGCCCAACGCTTTGCGCACCTGCATCAAAGGTCGATTGCACCCGAAAACCAAAGATGTGGTGCTCAGCGGCATCATTGACCACAAGGACAAGTTTGTGAACGCCCGTCGTATCATCATTTGCGCGTGCGGCACTTCCTGGCACTCGGCCCTCATTGGCAAGTATTTCATAGAGGAGGCGGCGCAGATTCCCGTTGAGGTGGAATACGCCTCGGAATTCCGGTACCGCAACCCCGTCATCTATTCCGATGATGTGGTCATTGCCGTGAGCCAGAGCGGTGAAACCGCCGACACGCTGGCCGCCATCCAACTGGCACAGCAGAAGGGCGCTTTCCTTTACGGAGTGTGCAATGTCATCGGTTCCAGTATCGCCCGCGCCACCAACAGCGGCACCTATCTCCATGTGGGTCCCGAAATCGGCGTGGCTTCCACCAAAGCCTTTACGGGTCAGGTTATTACGCTTTGTTTGCTGGGTTTGGCTATCGCCAAGGAGAAACATACCCTTAGCGATGAGATGTTCCACATGCTGGTGGACGAGCTCTACCAGATTCCGGACAAGATGCAGTGGACGCTGGAAAACAACCAGAATATCGACCAGTTTGCCCAAATGTTCACCTACTGCCGCAATTTCATCTTCTTGGGCCGTGGATACAACTACCCGGTGGCACTGGAGGGCGCTTTGAAACTGAAGGAAATCTCCTATCTTCACGCGGAAGGGTATCCCGCCGCCGAGATGAAGCACGGTCCCATCGCCTTGGTGGACGAGGAGATGCCGGTGGTGTTCATTGCCCCGAAACGCGGCATGTACGACAAGATCGTCAGCAATATCCAGGAGATAAAGTCACGCAAGGGCAAAATCATTTCCGTGGTTACGGAAGGCGACACCACGGTGAAGAACATGAGCGACTATTGCTTTACGATTCCCGACACCCGTGACTGCTATGTGCCTCTGTTATCGGTCATTCCGTTACAGTTGCTGGCGTACTACATTGCCACTGCCAAAGGCCGTAATGTGGACCAGCCCCGCAATCTCGCCAAAAGTGTGACGGTGGAATAACCCGTTTGGAACTACGCCGATACCTTTCCCCAAAAATCCTTTTTTTAAGATTTCCCACAACGAAGTCTTATATTGCTATATTTATTTTATCTTTGCAGTTTGTTTTAAAATGGTGTATTGTTTGTCAATGCGCCGGAGTTAGAAACTTATATCGTCAAACATGGATAAAGTAACGATTTTACCATACGACAGGATCTATAAGAACTTCATAGACCCGAAATATCTTCACGATGGGCATGATGAGTATTATTATCGTGACCAGCAAGTGCGGCATCCTGAAAGTGGATGGCGGCATCTCCGCTCCGATGAGATTGAGCGTCTTGTGCTGAATAATAATAGCGCCTCCAACTGGGATGACATTTGGGTTACCGATGATTTTGACACCAACATGATCCGCAACAACCGGTTTTTCGGCATGGTGCGGATTGGTCGCGTGCGCAACGAGATTCTGCAATACCATGATCTTCGGGTGCCCGTGGGCATTTCCGACAGCAGCATCATATCCTGTGATATCGGGAATGACGCCGCCATACATGATGTGCACTACATGGCCAATTACATCGTTGGAGATTGTTGTATTCTCTTCAACATCCAGGAGCTCTCCACCACCGACCACTCCAAATTCGGCAACGGTGTGGTGAAGGAGGGCGAGCCCGAATCGGTGCGTGTGTGGCTGGAGGTGATGAACGAGAACGGCGGACGCTCCATATTGCCCTTCGACGGCATGATTACCGCTGATGCCTATTTGTGGGCCAAGTACGCGGACGACACCCGCCTGCAGGAACGGTTGAAAGAGATTACCCAGAAGCACATTGACAACCACCGTGGTTTTTACGGCACTATCGGCGAGAGTTGTGTGATTAAGAATTGTTGGATTCTGAAAGATGCCAAAATCGGGGCGCATTGCTATATCAAGGGCGCTTCGAAGCTGAAGAATGTCACCATTAACTCTTCCGAGGAGGAACCCACGCAGATAGGCGAGGGTGTCATTCTGGTGAACGGCATTACCGGCTACGGATGCCACATTTTCTATTCGGTCACGGCCACGCGCTTTGTGTTGGGCGACAATTGCAACTTGAAGTATGGTGCCCGCCTGCTGAATTCCGTGTTGGGCGACAACTCCACTATCTCCTGTTGCGAAGTGCTTAACAATTTGATATTTCCGTCGCACGAGCAGCATCACAACAACTCGTTCCTCATTTCCGCATGTGTGATGGGGCAGAGCAACATGGCGGCCGGCGCCACGATGGGTTCCAACCACAATAGCCGTGCCACTGACGGCGAGATTGTGGCCGGGCGCGGTTTCTGGCCCGGACTCTGCACCAGTGTCAAGCACTCCTCCAAGTTCGCTTCTTTCACTTTGTTGGCCAAGTCCGATTTTCCGCACGAACTCAATATCATGCTGCCGTTCAGTTTGGTGAATAATAACCCCAAAACCGACGAACTGGAGGTGATGCCTGCCTATTGGTGGATGTACAACATGTATGCCATTGCGCGCAACACATCCAAGTACCAGAAGCGGGACAAGCGTCTCCGTAAAATCCAAAATATTGAGTTCGAGACTTTTGCGCCCGATACTATGGAAGAGGCCATTGAGGCGCGCAAGCTTTTGGAGGGTTGGACCGCTAAGGCCTATTTGCTGCAACAGGGCACCTTTGATCCCGCTATGGATTTCAAGGAGCTGCGCAAAATCGGCAAGAATTTGTTGGATAATGAACCGGAAACCGCCAAAAAATTGGAGGTCTTCGGCGAAGGCATGGAGTGCGGCCACCGTAAAGTGCGCATCCTGAAAGCGTATCAGGCCTATCATGCTTACGGTGATATGATTATCTATTATGCGGTGAAGAACATTGTCCGCTTCCTGCATGAGAATCCCTCTTTCTCCATGGAGGATCTTCGCAAGGAGATGGAGAGCAAGCGCCAGCGCGAGTGGATTAACCTTGGTGGCCAGCTGATGAATGGTGATGAGGTGGAGAAACTCATCCATGACATCAACTACGGGGTTTTGAATAATTGGGAGGAGATTCACCATCGGTACGACGAGATTTGGAGAAGTTATCCGATGGAAAAACTCCGCCACGCCTATCTCTCTTTGATTTTCCTGCACAAGGATGAAACGGCCACGCTCACGCCCGAGTTATGGCAGCAGGCGCTCAAAGACGCCAAACGCATCCAGCAGTTCATCTGCGACCAGGTTTACATCACCCGCAAGAAGGATTACGACAACGAGTACCGCAACGCCACCTTCCGCAACGAAGCCGAGAAGATTGCCGTCATCGGGGAAATCGACGAGGTGAGCTTCGTGAAACAAATCCGCGAGGAGACGGCAGCATTTTTTGAAAAAATAGATATGTTTGCCAAGTAGAACGGCAACCCTATGTGGTTGCCTAACAAAGAATAACAATAAAACCTAATACTATGCGAGTTATCATCAAAAACAACTACGACGAAATGTCCAAATGGGCAGCCCAACACATTGTGGAGCGCATCAACGCGTTCAATCCCACGGCTGAAAAGCCTTTCGTTTTGGGCCTCCCTACCGGTTCCACGCCTATTGGGACCTACAAGGAACTGGTTCGTCTGCATAAAGAAGGGAAAATCTCATTCGCCAATGTGGTCACCTTCAACATGGATGAGTATGTGAAGATTCCGGAAAACCATCCCGAAAGTTATCATTCGTTCATGTGGAACAATTTCTTCAGTCATATTGACATCAAGAAGGAGAATGTCAACATTTTAAACGGCAATGCCGACGATTTGGAAGCCGAGTGCCAGCGTTATGAGGAGAAAATCAAATCCTACGGTGGCATTGACCTGTTCATGGGCGGCATCGGCCCGGATGGGCACATCGCGTTCAACGAGCCGGGCTCCTCGCTCACATCACGCACGCGCGTGAAGACGCTCACGATGGACACGGTCATCGCAAACTCCCGATTCTTCGATAACGACATCAACCAAGTGCCCAAGACGGCCCTTACGGTGGGTGTGGGTACGGTGATGGATGCCCGCGAGGTGATGATCCTGGCCAACGGACATGGCAAGGCCCGCGTACTGGCCGCCGCCATCGAGGGCCCCGTCAGCCAGATGTGCACCGTTTCCGTGCTCCAACTGCACCCCAAGGGCATTATCGTGTGCGATGACGCCGCCTGCGATGAGATTACCTACGGCACGGTAAAATATTTCAAAGATATAGAGGGCAGATAAAATTCCGTAGAGACGCATGGCCATGCGTCTTGTCAAAAAAATTAATGGATAAAAATTATTAATATGAATATTTCAGTTGCCGGCACCGGATATGTCGGATTAAGCATTGCAACATTGTTGTCGCAGCACAATCATGTGACCGCTGTGGACATTGTGCCTGAACGCGTGGATATGGTGAACAACCGGAAATCACCGATTCAGGACGATTACATTGAAGAATATTTGGCTCATAAACCGCTTGATCTGCGCGCCACGCTGGATGCCGATGCCGGTTATCGGGATGCCGATTTCGTGGTGATTGCCGCCCCCACCAACTACGACAGTCAGCGGAACTTCTTTGACACTTCGGCAGTGGAGGATGTTATCCAGAAAGTGTTGAAGGTCAATGAAAAAGCAATCATGGTGATCAAAAGCACCATTCCGGTGGGTTATACCGTACAGGTGCGCGAGAAATTTAAAGGTGCCGACGGCAAATTGCCGAACATCATCTTCGCACCCGAGTTTCTGCGCGAGAGCAAAGCGCTGTACGACAACCTCTATCCATCCCGTATCATCGTGGGATATGATCAAAACGATGCTTTTTTGGAGGAAAAAGCGCATGTTTTTGCGGATTTGATCAAGCAAGGAGCTATCAAAGAGGATGTGCCGGTGCTTTTTATGGGGAGCACGGAGGCCGAGGCGGTGAAACTTTTCGCCAATACTTATCTTGCGCTCCGCGTTTCCTATTTCAATGAACTGGACACCTACGCCGAAATGAAAGGACTGAACACCAAGCAGATCATTGACGGTGTGTGCCTGGACCCGCGTATCGGCACGCATTACAACAACCCCAGTTTCGGCTACGGCGGCTATTGCCTGCCCAAAGACACGAAACAGCTTCTCGCCAATTACGCTGATGTGCCCCAAAACATGATGTCCGCTATCGTGGAGAGCAACCGCACCCGCAAGGATTTTATTGCGGACCGCGTGCTCAACATGGCCGGCTACTACGATTACTATAACCGCGGCGACTTCAACCCTTCGGAGGAGAAACAGTGCGTGGTTGGCGTTTACCGCCTGACCATGAAGAGCAACTCCGACAATTTCCGCCAGTCCTCCATCCAAGGCGTGATGAAGCGCATTAAGGCAAAAGGGGCAACCGTGATTATCTACGAACCCACCCTGCAAGATGGCACTACTTTCTTCGGCAGTCTGGTGGTGAACGATTTGGAGAAGTTCAAAGCGGAGTCACAAGCCATCATCGCCAATCGCTATGATGCGTGCCTGGACGATGTGCACGAAAAAGTCTATACCCGTGATATTTTCATGAGAGATTAATAAATTACATAAAACAACTATAAAAACTTGATTATGAAGAATTTGAAGATTGCTGTAATAGGTTTGGGATATGTGGGACTCCCATTGGCCCGCCTCTTTTCCACAAAATACCCCACGGTTGGTTTCGACATGAACCAATCGCGTGTGGATGCCTTGATGCAAGGCCATGACGCCACATTGGAAGTGGACGATGCTCTTCTGCAGGAGGCTATTGCAAAACACGGCTTCCGTTGCACAACATGTTTGGACGACATTCGGGATTGCAATTTCTATGTTGTGGCGGTTCCCACTCCGGTGGACGAGAACAACCGTCCGGACCTCAAACCGCTTTGGGGCGCGTCTGAAACCGTCGGCAAGGTGATTTCCCAGGGTGATGTGGTGGTGTATGAGTCCACCGTTTATCCCGGTGTCACGGAAGAGGAGTGTCTTCCCGTGGTGGAGAAGGTTTCCGGACTCAAGTTCAATGTGGATTTTTATGCGGGATACAGTCCCGAGCGTATCAATCCGGGCGACAAGCAGCATACAGTGGAGAAAATCAAGAAGGTGACTTCCGGTTCTACACCCGAAATCGCCGACTTGGTGGATGAGGTGTACAACTCCGTGCTGGTGAATGGCACGCACAAGGCGCCCAGCATAAAAGTGGCCGAAGCCTCCAAAATCATCGAGAACTCCCAGCGCGATGTGAATATCGCCTTCATGAACGAACTGGCCAAGATTTTCAACGCGATGGGCATTGACACGCACGATGTGATTGAGGCCGCCGCCAGCAAGTGGAATTTCATCAAACTCAGCCCCGGTCTTGTGGGCGGGCACTGCATTTCGGTGGATCCCTATTATCTCATCCAGAAAGCCCAGGTGTATGGCGTTTTGCCCCGTGTGATGAGTAATGCGCGCCGTTTGAACGACGGTATGGGCGCGTATGTGGCCAATCAAACCATCAAATGTATGAACAAGAAGGGTGTGATGGTGAAAGACTCCAAGATTCTCATTTTAGGCATCACATTCAAAGAGAACTGCCCCGATATCCGCAATACGAAAGTGGTGGACATCTATCATACATTGGAAGAATATACGGACAATATTACGGTTTACGACCCTTGGGCGAATGCGGAGCATGTGAAACATGAGTACGGAATCGAGGTTGAGAATTCAAAGGACAAAATTCAAGAGTCTAAGTATGATGCCGTCATATTGGCGGTGGCGCACAAGGAGTTTCTCGACATGGATGTGCGTGCCCTCGTCAAGGAAGGCGGCGTGGTGTATGATGTGAAAGGGGTTCTCCCGCGTGAGGTCGTGGATGCCCGATTGTAATCGTTGAATTAGTGCATTTTTCTATGAAGAAATCAGTTGTCATTATTTTGCTGTTGTTTCTGTTCATGAAGTTGCCCGTTTTGGCACAAAACCAGTCCGATTCCGCAAAAAGCCAGCCGTTGTCCCCGATAGATTTCGGCCTTTTTGAAGCCCAATCTGATTCGGAACGCTACGAAGTGCTCTATAAGACGCATGTGGCTGCGCTGAAAGCGGATGTGGATGTGGATTATAGTGGGATTGACACGCTGACCATTGAGGTGACCAAAACATCGCAACGCATTCCTCTGGGCCGGGTTTCCGATTTCAAGGGATTGCGTCTGCGTGTCCGCAACAAAAGCAAATTGACCTATCTTTTTGAGCGCAAGCAATCCGCAAAGAGTATAACCATTGACAAGTCATTGCTTGACGGGGAGGATTTTTCTTCAGTCCCCGAACTGGCAATGGGTCTTTATCAGCTGACGATTGAGGACCAGAACCCTTGGGTGGAGAAGCGCGAAGGGTACAGCTACGCCGCCACACGCCGCGATATTCTGCTCATTTGTGACGGATTGTGCCGCAACAATACGATAGCACCCTATAATAATGCGTATTCCGATCCCAAATGCACCCTTTGTGCCATGGACGAGGATGAGAAACCTGTTGTGATACAGAATCTTACATTTCTGCGTGATGAGGGCAACACTTACAAGGTAATGCTGTTCTCCATCAGTCAGCAAAACAATTTGCAATTCCGCAACATCACCGTCAAGACTCCTGACAGCAAGCTCACCGCAGACGCTGTTTTCGATATCAGCAACTGCACCAATGTGTTGTTTGAGAATGTAACCATCGATGGAACTTACTCGCGCAGCGACTATTATGGTTATGGAATCCTGATGAATAATGTGTGGAACAGCCGTTTTGTCCGGCTCGTGGGACATGCCAAATGGGGAATTTTCGGCACCAACAATATCAATATGGCCACTTTGCAGGAGTGCGACCTTAATAGGTTCGACATACACTGTTATGGTAGGGATGTGGAGATGAAAAGTTGCAAGTTCAGCAATCTTTACAATCAGTTTTCGTCTTTATATGGCACATTGTCCTATAAAAAATGCCGTTTTGTGAATTTTGTCCCGGTTTTGTTGGAGCCCTCTTACAATGCTTATACTCCTTTCGAGTTAAAGATGGAGGATTGTGTGTTTGATGCTTCGGCCAGTCGTTATTTCCTTGTTTCTGCAGGAAAATTGGATGGACCTGCCAATACCCGTCCCGAATTGGCAAAAAAATGCTGGCCGAATGTCACCATTAAGAATATGACCGTAAATGTGCCGGATGATGTGAACCAGTTTGTCATTTTCAATCCCAAGACCAAACAAGAGAAGGAAAATGTGATTTATTCCCTTAACAAACTGATCATTAATGGTTTGAAATTCAATTATTCCGGCAGTGGCCATGCGGCGGATTTGTATCTCTCCAACCGTTATGTGAAGTTGGGTCAGGGATACCAATGTGATATCAGTCATTTGGATATCATCCCGGTTGCCGATGCGAAAATCGCGCAAGCTGAAACCAAGTACAAGTATCCCGCCAGTCTGCATTTGAATTTGCGCTATTCTGCCAAGGATGTCATAAAGGTTTCCAATTCGCGCCTGAACTACAATGTGAATGCCAACGAGGCCTACACTATTGTGTTTGAGCGCTGTACATTGGGCCATGTGCGTTACACTTCCGCGCAAAACAGCGCCAAAAGGACCTATAAGAATTGTAATATATATCTGAATTGTTCCGATGACATCTTCTATTTCATCGACAATCATGCGGTGTATAAAGGCTCCTTATTCATCCCTTGCGATCCCAAGCGCCAGTTGAGTTTTACCGGCAGCAACAATGATGTGATTATGAAAGATTGTCGGGTGCGCAATCGCCCGCACTTGATGTTCAAAGGGTCGCAGGACAACCGGGAGTTCAAGAATTTCCAGTTGAAAGGCAAGCGATAAACAAAAAAACAGCATCCATTCGGATGCTGTTTTTTCATAGATAATTATTACTTTTAGTCAGCGAGATCAGTAAAGAGTTCTCTTATATCGTTGTTCCCTTCATACATCGGTTGGAAGTTCATGGTCATGGTTTCCGTGGGAGCGGAAGACTCCATGATTTTGTACCGGTTGATGGCGGGAGTTTGGGTTACGATATCGAAATTGGAAAAGATATCACCGTCATCTTTTATTTTTTGAGGGCCAGCCGGTCTGCTCTGCTCGAAAGCGAAAGGGTCTTCGGGCATGTTGTTGGTTTGTGCGGCCGGTTGGGCGCTCATGTTGGGGATGAGGTTGTCAATGTCGTTATTAGGAGTATCTTGGGTGAAGATAACCTCATTTTTCTTCTCCTCATTGAACACGATTGTGCGTTCTTGTTTGGGTTCAGCTTTGGAATTGAAATTGGTAACGATGACAGAAAGTTTGATGGACTCGCCCAGACTCTCGTCCAAACCGCGTCCCCAGATAACACGGGCGTTGCGGCTTTGGATTTTCTCGAATTTCTCGGTGAGACTGTCCAATTCCGACATTTTGAGTTTCTTGTCGGGACCATAACTGATGAAGAACAGGAAGTTCTGTGCTTCGGAGATGGCGTTCTCGTCCAACAACGGACAATCCAGAGCGTCTTGAACCACCTTCTCAACGCGGTTTTCGCCTTGGGCGACTGCCAAGCCGAGCATGGCTTTTCCGCTGTCTTTCATGATGGTTTGAACATCGTTGAAGTCCACATTCTGGGCGTAGTTCACGGTGATCAACTCAGCGATGCACTTCACGGCGTTTTTGAGGACATCGTCGGCGTATCCGAATGCGCTGTCCAAATCCTCATCGTTGTAGTATTTGATCACATTCTGGTTTTTGATGGTGATGAGGGAGTCCACATGTTTGGACAGTTCGTTGATACCCTCGTTGGCCAGTCGTGTGCGTTCCGCGCCTTCAAATTTGAAGGGGGTGGTGACCACACCGATGGTGAGAATGCCCATGTCGTGCGCTATTTCAGCGATGACGGGGGAAGCACCGGTGCCGGTGCCTTTACCCATACCGGCGGTGATGAAGAGCATGCGGGTTTCCTTTCCGATGAACTCTTGGATCCGTTCTTTGCTTTCCATGGCGTATTGGCGTGCAACTTCGGGTTGTGCTCCGGCGCCCAAGCCGTTGCCTAATAACAGTTTGTCGGGCACGGGCGTGCTTTCCAGGTGGCCACGGTCCGTATTGCAAATCAGGAAGTCAACACCTACGATGCCTTCGCTGTACATGTGTTTTACAGCATTGCTGCCGCCACCGCCAACACCAATGACTTTGATGATGGATGAAGGGCTGGCTTTTTCGCCATAATCCGGTGTGAAATTAATTTTATCTGTCATAATTATGAATGGTTTTTTATTATTCTTACTTAGGTTTGGTCAGGTTAGGATATGCTTTCCAGGAGGTCTTTGAGATATCCTGGGATCTTTTCGAAAATATTGACTTTGTTGGGGTCTTTCTCTTTTGCGGTTTTGACTTTGGGCTCTTTTTTGCGTTTGCCGCCGAAGAGTCCGCTGCCGCTTTTCTCACTGTCGTCTTTCGTCTCATGGGCAACTGGAGCCGCGGTGATGTTTTCCGTCTCAATGCCGAACTTGAGCAATCCGAGAGCAGTGGCAAACATGGGGTGCTTGAGTTCGGTGGGGATGTTGTGCGCGAAACTGGCACCGGGCACGCCTATGCGCACGGGCAACTGCATGGAGAACTGGCACAACTCACGGATGTTGCGGAGGTTGGCGCCACCGCCGGTGAGCACGAGACCGGCAAAAAGACGGTCCTTGTATCCGGAATTCTCAATTTCGTTCTTGACGATGTTGATAATCTCCTCCTGCACACGGCAGTATATAATCTGAGCCAAGTTGTATTCGCTGATCTGGATGGCGTCTTGCCCGTACGGCCTGGGAATGGTGATAATGTTGTTGGCGTTGCTCTTCTCCACCACACAGGTGCCGTAGCGTATTTTCAGTTGCTCAGCCACATCTTCCGAGATATGGCACACTTGCGAAATGTCTTTGGTGATGATGTTTCCGCCGATAGGGATCACTTTGGTGAAAACAGGGTTTCCGTCCACAAAGATGACCATGTCGGTGGTTCCACCGCCGATGTCAACCAGCACCACACCCTCTTTTTTCTCATCCTCGCTCAGGCAGGCCAAACCGGATGCGATGGGTTCGAGTACGATGTCGCGGACTTCCAAACCGGCGTCATTCACGCATTTTACGATTTTGCTGATTTCACGCACATTGCCGGTGATGATTTGATACAGGCCGATGACCTCATTGCCGAGCTCGCCGACGGGGTCAAGCGTTTCGCGTGAGTGGTCAATCTGGTAGCGCTGGGGAATCACATCGATAATCTCCTCCCCGGGGTTCAAGGTCACTTTGAACACATCCTTCTTCAGCTGCTCGATCTCCTCCTTGCTGATGGGTTCTTCCAGACCGTGACGGTAAAGTATGTGGTTGTATTTGCTGGTCTTGATGTGATGACCGGCAATGCCGGCATATACCGACTCAATCTCCTGGTTGGAGCGCTGGGTGGCAATGTCTTTGGAAAGGGTGATGCCTTCTGTGGTTTTGAGGATATTCTTGATTTCACCGAACTCCACGCCGCTGGACTCGCTCTTGCCATAGCCCACTACCTCTATCTGTCCGTTGTCGTTACGAAAACCTATTACAGTGGCGATTTTTGTTGTACCGATGTCAAGGCCCACCACCATGCCGTTATTCGTAGAAGTTTTATCCATAATATCCTTGTTTTTCCTTGTTTTGTTATTTTCTTTTTGCGATTATTCTGTTTTTGTATCGGGCATCCAGCATCGTGTATGTGTCATACCCTTTGCGGGAAAGACCTTCTTTGTAAATTACTCTCAAGTTGTCCAGCTTCTCATCGGTGTCACTGTCGGAACCGAACAGGATGATCTGGTTGCCGATGGTGGACACCAGTTCCAGTTGGCGCTGCTCGTTGACATAAATCTGCCGGAATTGCGCGGTGTAAAACTCATCAGCCAAAATCTTGTGGACCACATTCAGCACTTGCTGCAACTCGTTGGCGACGGTAGTACCCGGTTTGTAGGTCTGGCGGATGTTGCCGTTGGCGATAATCAGACAATCCTTCATTTTGGAGGTGTAGGGCACCAGCGCGCCTTCGTCGTCCACAAAATACTGCTTGCCCTCTTTGTCAAACACATGCATGACAATGTTGCGCAAATCGTAGTCGATCAACAACCGCTTGCCCGCGAAATGGATGAAATTGATTTTCCGGATATAAGGGTTCTTCACGAGGAGTTCCGACACCTTGGTGAGGTCCACATCCTTGATTTTTTTCCCGACAATCTCAATCTCATGAGAGGCGAGCAACTGCTCCACATCCTGTTGGGTGAGCAGCACGCTTTGATTTGCGGTGTGCGGCGTGACCTGAATGGTTTCACAACGCCGCTGAGGTATCTTGACCATTGCGATAATGACAATAGTCAAAACGCTGACAACCAGAAAGATACGGGTTATTGCTTTAAAATACCTCATTTAGGCTAAAAACTTTAATAATTAGCCACAAAAATACCATTAAAACAAGCAAGGATTTTCTTTGTCTTTCTTAAAAAATAAACAAAAATTTGTTCATAACGGCGTGCTTTTCAAGGGCTTTTTTCAGCCGTTTCGCTTATCCAGCCCCCAGAGCAGTTTCTCGCGTATGATGTCGAAGAAATTGGTGTTTTCAAAGAGCACCGTGCGGATGTGAAAATGCTCTTTGCGGATAAGCAGTTTGATTTTGTCGGGAACTACAAGTCGCTCTGTGTCAAGTGCTAAAGAGTAGTAACCGGCGCGGCTGCTCACCTCAATGGTCAGGTCGGTGTCGGCGGGGATGACGAGGGGGCGCACGCTGAGGGAGTGGGAGGCGATGGGGGTGAGCACCTGCACATCACTTTGCGGATGCAGGATGGGACCGCCGCAACTCATGGAGTAGGCGGTGGAACCGGTGGGAGTGGCGATAATCAGCCCGTCGGCCCAGTAGGTGTTAATCTTCTGTTCTCCCGCCCATACGGTGATCGCGTTGATCGCATCCGCGTCGGTGGCCCGTACCGTGATGTCGTTGATGACAAACGAATGCGAAAGGGCAAGCGGCTCACTGCTCTCCACATGTAGCAACGACCGTTCCTCAAGCGAGTATTGGCGCTGTTTCAGCAATTGGAAACACTCCCGGAAATTCTCTTTCCGGATGCCGGAAAGGAATCCGATACGGCCTGTGTTGATGCCCACTAAGGGTATGTTCAGGTCGCCCACCAAGTTGGCGGCGTCAATGAAAGAGCCGTCGCCGCCGATGGAAACCATATAGTCAACGGGCATCCGGTCGGCCAAATCCTGATGGGTGTAAAAATGCTCAAGGCAACTATCCCCGGAGGGATAATTGCCGTGAACGATAATCTCGTAATGCTCCTCGGTGAGGAATTGGATTACGGTATGGATGAACTCTTCCTCACCGCGTTGCCGGCAGTAGAGTGCGATTTTCATTATTTGTAGTCTTGAACTTCCACCTCGCCATTCAGGATCATGTTGGCGTTCAGCGCCATAGCGGCCATCTCGTCCTCGCCGGGATACACGGCCACCGGAGCAATCCATTCGATGTAATTCTTGATGCGGCGGATGACAGGTTTGCCGTAGGCGATGCCGCCGGTGAGAATGATGGCGTCAATCTTGCCTTTTAGCACAACGGCGTTCTCGCCAATCTGTTTGGCCACCTGATAGGCGAACGCCTCTTCCAGCAATTCGGCTTTCGGGTCGCCGGCAATAGCGGCCTTTTCTACGGCCAAAGCGTCATTGCTGCCAAAATAACCCACATAACCGCCTTTGCCGACCAAAATCTTTTGCATGTCCTCTTGCGTGTATTTGCCGCTGAAACATGCCTTCAGGAACTGGTTCATGGGCAGTGAGCCGGAACGCTCCGGAGAGAACGGACCTTCGCCGTCCAGTGCCTGGTTCACATCAATGACACGGCCCTGGCGGTGAGCACCCACGCTCACGCCTCCGCCCATGTGGCATACGATAAGGTTCAGTTCCTCGTATTTTTTGCCGTTGTCCTTGGCGTACATGCGCGCGATGGCCTTCTGGTTCAGTGCGTGGAAAATGGATTTGCGCTCAAAATCGGGGTGTCCCGTGATGCGGGCCACATCCTCCATCTCGTCCACGATAACGGGATCGGCAATGAAGGCCTCTTTCAAACCGATAACTTTGGCCAAACTGTCGGCAATCAGACCGCCCAGGTTGCAGGCGTGTTGTCCGTTGTAACCCATCTTCAGATGCTCTTTCATCAAGTCGTTTATTCTATAAACACCTGATTTTAAAGGTTTTATCAGTCCTCCACGGCCCATTACCAAGTTGATGGAGTGCAAATCAATATTTTCATTGTTCAATTCGGCAATGATGACATCTCTACGAAATTCAAACTGGTCGGCGATGGTGGCGTATGCCGACAACTCCTCGGTGGAGTGTTTGATGTTTTTTACAAAAATCTGTTTGTCGCCTTCGAAAATAGCGATTTTCGTAGAAGTGGAGCCGGGATTGATAGCAAGAATTCTTTTCATATTTTGATGTTTTATTAAAATAAGCTTAGTAGGAACGGGGCACTTTGACGGTGTCCACAGCGCTGTAGAAAGTACCTGCGTTGGTTGTGATATAAGACCGGAAGAAATAGAGCAGGGTGTCGTTTTCTTCGCCTCCTTCGCCTCCCGCGGTTTCAATGAAGGGGAGTTGGCGCTGCCATTGGAAAGTGAGGTATTTCGTTGAGTCGGTGAATGTCATCATGGAGTCACGGACCATAGGGACCACGGTGGAGTAGAAACAGGTATGAGAAGGTTCCGCATCGATGTAGCTGAAGCAGTAACCGGCCTCGATGCAGCGGGCGCAGCCGCCGTCGTCGGTAACCTGGGCCGTATAATTCACAAGACGGGTAGTGTCGTTGAAAGCGTCCTGATGTATGGTGATGGAAGCGATGTCATAGCGTTCGCAACCGGTCAGCATTCCGACAAGCGTGGCAAGCATTATTAAAGCGAAAAAAGGTGTTCTTTTCATTGGAATAAAATTTGGTTGCAAATGTACAAAATATTTTTTTATGGCAACTATGCAATTGTGTTCTCTCCCGAAATGAAAGAGGTGAAACAAATCCTATAAATCTGATTTACAATATTTTCAATTTTTTATGAGTGTGTAACAGGTCATCTACCTATTTCAGTTTCACCAACATAATGAGAAGCGCATGCGACCAATCGCAGTCCGTAGGTCTGCCAGCTGGGGTGCATGTAATTGTATTTGAAAAAAAACATTATCTTTGCCTCGCTTTGTTACTTGGTATGAATCAGCCCTTTACATATACGACAACAAAACCGTATTTCTTGCTGGGCCGCTCCTTTCACCTTTGATGCCTGAATCTTGTCCAACGCATCCGCACACCTTGTTTTTTCCAAATCCCGCCAATCCACTACAAACTGATTCCCCAACATTAAGGCTATGTCAGGATTTAAGCTGTTGATAGTTTGGATGTTATGTTGCAGGATTTTGACAGGTATGGTGCCCAAACGCATATCGCTGACAACCACATTTTTCCAATCGGGTATGGTTTTTCCCCAACCCAAAGGTCATCGTTTTTACCTTTGGATGTTTATCTGTTGCGGTTTTTGAGAATGTCCAAAGCAAGATAGATGGCGTTGCGCATGGATTGTGCGTCGGCAATGTTCTTGCCGGCAATATCATAAGCGGTACCATGGGCGGGCGAAGTGCGCACAATGGGGAGTCCGGCGGTGAAATTCACACCTTCGTGTCCCAGAATCTTGAACGGAATCATGCCTTGGTCGTGATACATGGCCAACACGGCGTCAAACTTGCGATATTGGCCGGTGCCGAAGAAACCGTCGGCAGGGAACGGACCGAAAGCGTTGATTTTGTTCTGGAACGCCTGTTCGATGGCGGGATGGATAATCTCTTTCTCCTCCATGCCAAGCAGTCCGTTGTCACCGGCGTGCGGATTCAGCGCCAAAACGGCAATCTTCGGGTTGTCCACGGCGAAATCCTGATACAAGGTTTTGTTCAAGATCTCCAACTTGTTGAGGATGAGCTCGGTTGTAAGCACGGAAGTCACATTGCCGATGGGCTCGTGGTTCGTGGCAAAGCCAACGCGCAGGTCTTCCGACACCATCATCATCATGGCTTTTTGCGTACCACCGAAGTAATACTCGAAAAACTCGGTTTGCCCGTGGAATTTGAATTTGTCGGATTGGATGTTGTCCTTGTTGACGGGTGCTGTGACAATAGCGTCGATGTTGTTGTTTTTGAGGTCTTTACCAGCCATCACCAGCGCGCGCTCGGCCAACTGGCCGGCCACTTTGGTGGAGGTGCCCAGTTCAATCTTCACCTCTTCCTCATAAATATTGATGAGGTTCGGGCGTTTGTTGGATATCTGCTCGGCGTTTTTGATGAACTGGAACGAAAAATCGGGCATATCCATATATTTGCGGTGGTAAGAGGCGGCTTTTGCCAATCCATAAACGACGGGAGTGCATACCTCCATCATACCATGTTCGGCCAGCGCTTTGATGATGACCTCATAACCGATACCGTTTACATCACCGTGGGTGATACCTATTTTATACATTTGATGTTCAGAAGTTTAAGAGTTTGAGATTATTTGTTAGCGTTATAGGCGACCTCATATTCCTCATATCCTTCGATGATATCGCCAACCTTAATGTCGTTGCAACCGTCGATGTTCAGACCGCAATCCTGTCCGGAAACCACCTCTTTGACATCGTCTTTGAAGCGGCGGAGGGAACCGAGTTTGCCGGTGTAAATCACGATACCGTCGCGGATCAGGCGGATGCGCGTGGAGCGTTGCAGTTTGCCGTCCAGCACCATACAACCGGCCACATTACCCACTTTGGAGATGTGGAACACTTCGCGGATTTCGATGTTGGCGACCACCTTCTCGCGGATTTCAGGCGAGTGCATACCGGCGATGGCCTCCTTGATTTCGTTGATGGCGGTGTAGATGATGGAGTATGTGCGGATGTCGATCTGTTCGGCTTCGGCCATCTTGCGTGCTCCGGCGGTCGGTCGCACCTGGAAGGCTACGATGAGCGCATTGGAAGCCGTTGCGAGCATGACATCGGTCTCGGTGACGGCACCCACAGACTTGTGGATGACATTAACCTGCACTTGCTCGGTGGAGAGCTTGAGCAGGGAGTCGGCCAGTGCCTCCACGGAACCGTCCACATCACCTTTGACGATGATGTTGAGTTCCTTGAAGTCGCCGATGGCGATACGACGGCCGATTTCTTCGAGCGTGATGTGTTTCTGCGTGCGCAGACCCATCTCGCGGGCGAGGCGTGCGCGCTTGGTGGCGGCGGCGCGGGCTTCCTGCTCCGTGTCGCACACCTTGAAGGCGTCGCCGGCCTGCGGCGCACCATTCAAACCTAACAACAATACCGGTGTGGCTGGACCTGCCGACTTCACCGGCTGGTTACGCTCGTTGAACATGGCTTTCACCTTGCCAAAACAACTGCCGGCCAAAATCGGGTCACCAACAGAAAGCGTTCCGTTCTGCACCAGCACCTTGGCCACATAACCGCGTCCCTTGTCCAAAGAGGATTCGATGACGGCACCCACACCATTGCGGTTCGGGTTGGCCTTCAAATTCAGCATTTCGGCTTCCAGCAACACTTTCTCCAGCAGCTCATTCACATGATCACCATGCTTGGCGTCGATGGCTTGGCACTGGTATTTGCCGCCCCAGTCTTCCACCAGGATATTCATGTTAGCCAATTCCTCCTTGATCTTGTCGGGGTTGGCATTGGGTTTGTCAATCTTCGTGATGGCGAACACCATCGGCACACCGGCGGCCTGGGCGTGGTTGATGGCCTCGATAGTCTGCGGCATCACCGCATCGTCTGCGGCAATCACGATGATACACAAGTCGGTGATCTTCGCACCACGGGCACGCATGGCCGTGAAGGCCTCGTGACCCGGCGTGTCGAGGAAGGTGATTTTGCGTCCATCGGCCAACTGTACCAGGTAGGCACCGATGTGCTGTGTGATACCACCCGCCTCACCGGCAATCACATTCGTCTTGCGGATGTAGTCCAGCAAAGAGGTTTTACCATGGTCAACATGACCCATGACGGTGATAATCGGATGTCGAGGCACCATGTCATCAGGATTGTCCTCATTACCTTCGCTGTTGGCATCCTCCGCGTCGGCTCCGATGAATTCCACTTGGAATCCGAACTCCTCTGCCAGCAAGGTGATGGTTTCCGCATCCAATCTTTGGTTGATGGATACGAACAATCCGATGCTTAAACAAGTGGAGATGATTTCGTTCACCGGCTTGTTCATCAAGGTGGCCAACTCGTTGGCGGTCAGGAATTCGGTGACCTTCAGAATCTTCTGGTTTTCAAGTTCTTGAAGCTCCTGTTCCTCCATACGCTCATGGATCAGTTGGCGTTTTTCTTTTCTTCTCTTGGAGGCCTTCGTCTTGCCGGTCGGTTCCAGGCGTTGTTTGGTCTCCTTTATGCGGCGTTGGATGTCTTCAGGTGAAATCTCTGTCCGTTCAGGCTCGTTTTTGGCCTTTTTCTCATCTTTGAAGTTGGATTTGACACCTGCCTGTTTGAGAATTCTCTTTCTCTTCTTTTTCTTCTTGTCCTCAGCGCTGGCGTTGTCCTGTTTTTTCGAGGATTCCTTGGTTTTTTCCTTCTCCACGGGCAATTCGATTTTGCCCATAATCTTCGGTCCTTGGATTTTCTCCACACGGGTTTCGATGAACTCCACTTTCCTTTCCGGTTCTTTGGCAGGAGTAGGTTCAACCACTGGTTCGGGTTCCGGAGCCGGTTTTGGTTCGGGTTCGGTCACCTCTTTCACCTCTTTGGTGTTTTTTTTCTTCTTTTTCAGCAGCACATCCAAGTCTGCCTTGTCGATGACCTTCGGTTGTTCCAGTTTCTCCACCACAGTCGGGATGTGTTCCGGAACCTTCTTGGGTTCGGGTTCTGGAGCGGGAGCAGGGGTGGGAGCGGGTTCTTCGGCCGGAGTCTCAACGGGCTGCTGTTTGCTCTTTTTCTTTGGAGATAGTTCTTCCAAGTTGATTTTGCCCAACACTTTCGGAGTGGGGACATCCGTCTCAATATGCTGAGGAGTGTTGATCGTGTTCTTTTTGATAATCAGAGAGTTGTCCTCAACAACCTCTTCGGGTTCATCCGCCTTTGCCTCTTTCGGTTTGTTTTCCGCTTTGGTCTTGGCGTTGAAGGTGCCGATGTCGATCTTGTCGGCTTCGGCTTTAACCAGTTTTTCACCGGCAAACTCGCGCAGCAGGATATCGTACATCTCCTCCGTAAGTTTGGTGTTCGGATTGTCCTCGATTTCCAAATTCTTCTTCTTGAGCAATGCGGTGATGGTGCTGATGGAGACATTGAATTCTCCAGCAGCTTTTCCTAAACGCGGTATTTTTCTTTTTTCCTCTGGCATATTGCTATATTAGTACAGTTCGATAAATGTTTGTTCGATTGAAATTCAGATGATTATTTGTCTCCTTCGTAGTCTTCAAGTTCTTCTTTCACGGCAGCGATCATAGCGTCCACGGTCTCTTCTTCGAGGTCGGTGCGTTTGATAAGCTCATCGCGGTCGAGGGAAAGGATGCTCTTGGCGGTGTCGCATCCGATGTTGATGAAGGCGTCAATCACCCATTGGTCGAACTCGTCGGCGAATTCGGTCAACGGCACATCCTCTTCCTGATCCACATCATCGCGGAACACATCGATTTCGTAGCCGGAGATTTTGGACGCCAGTTTGATGTTGTAACCGCCCTTGCCGATAGCGTAAGACACTTGGTCGGCTTTCATATAGACATTGGCCATCTTGTTCTCGTCGTCCAGCACAATGGAGGTGATTTCGGCGGGACTGAGGGCGCGTTTGATCAGGAGTTCCTTGTTGGCGGTATAGTTGATAATGTCGATGTTCTCGTTGCGGAGTTCACGCACGATGCTGTGGATACGGCTGCCCTTCATGCCCACGCAGGCGCCTACGGGGTCGATGCGGTCGTCACCGGACTCCACCAGCACTTTGGCTCTTTCGCCGGGTGCGCGCACCACATTGCGGATGGTGATGAGCCCGTCGTAGATTTCGGGAATCTCGGTTTCCATAAGACGCTCCAGGAATACCGGAGAGGTACGGGAAATGATGATTCTCGGGGTGGAGGACTGAACCTCAACACGCAAGACCACGGCGGTCAGCGAGTCGCCCTTCTTGTACTTGTCGGCAGGAATCTGCTCCGACTTCGGGAGCACCAATTCCACATGATCCTCGTCAAGCACCAGGATTTCCTTGCGCCACACTTGGTTCACCTCGCCGGTGATGAGTTCACCGATACGGTGCTCATATTTCTTGTATATCACATCTTTTTCATATTCCATGATCTTGGAACTGAGGTTTTGGCGGATGGCCAGAATCTCGCGTCTGGCAAAGTCGCTCAGACGGATGTTCTCGACGACCTCCTCACCGATTTCGAAGTCGGGTTCGATCTTGATGGCGTCGGAAAGCGCAATCTGGTTGCCCGGATCCTCCACATCGCCATCCTCCACGATTTCGCGGGTGTGCTGGATTTCCAAATCGCCTCGGTCCACATTGACGATGATGTCAAATTTGGCGTCCTGACCGTATTTTTTCAATAATGCGGCGCGGAAAACATCATCCAGAATGTGCATCAAAGTCTCACGATCGATGCTTTTGGACTCTTTAAATTCCGCAAAGGTGTCGATAAGATTTACATGTTCTTCCATTTTTTCTTTTTATTTTACTGTATAATTATTTTCGTTACAATTTCAATACTCTTTTACTCCTCTCCTCTTTCACCCTTACAACCTTACTTTATACGCCCATTTACTCAGTGGGTTACAAAAAAACTCCCACCAGGCGGGTGAGAGTTTTTCTTGTTGAGCTAGCAGGATTCGAACCTACACAGGCAGAACCAAAATCTGTAGTGCTACCGTTACACCATAGCTCAATGCCTTAGTTGATTGAGGCCGCAAAAATACACTTTTTTTGTTATAAAAAATTTATTTGTGAATTTTTTTATTTTTTTTGTGTACCATATTAAAAAAAATGTACTTTTGCACCGTCGTAAAGACAACGGCCCCTTAGCTCAACTGAATAGAGTATTTGACTACGGATCAAAAGGTTGCAGGTTTGAATCCTGCAGGGGTCACAAAGAAAAAACCACTGCAAATGCGGTGGTTTTTTTTGTTTTTACCGTTTTTCCTGGAAAAAATCTTTCAAAATTTGGGAGCATTCTTGTGCTAAAACGCCATGTTCCACCTTCAGGTTTTTAGGTAAGAAGTCCCGTTCCAGCAGGGTGTAACCCTTTTTCGGGTCTTTGGCGCCATACACCAAACGGTCTATCTGGCTGTGCATGATGGCGCCGATGCACATGATGCAGGGCTCCAGGGTGACATATAAAGTGCAGTTTTTCAGATATTTTGCTCCTAATCCGTTGGCGGCGGCGGTAATTGCCAGCATTTCGGCGTGCGCGGTCACATCCTTCAGCGTTTCGGTCAGGTTGTGCCCGCGGGCGATAACCTTGCCATTCAATACCACAACCGCCCCTACGGGAACCTCGTCGGCTTCGTACGCGTCCATGGCCTCGTTCAAGGCAAGCCGCATGAATTGCTCATCTTCTGTCATTTTCATTTTAGTGTTTTACCGTTGATGTTGTCACGACCCACTCTGCGCTCCCCTCGGTCGCTTGTATGGGTTATTGGGATAATGTCTTTTCAGGAAATATGGTCAAAAAATTGTGTCATGATTTTGGGCATGGGATAATTGTGCAGTTGGTCCATTGGCACAAGAATCTGGTTTTCGGCCAATTTTGGTTTCTTTTTCAGTTTTTTCAGATAGAAAAAGGCATGGATGATCTGGTGGGAAAGGGTTTCCTTCAATTCCAGAATTTTTGTGGAATCGTCATTTTTTTTAGTCTTTTGGCCGCCATGAAGTGGTTCTGACGATTCGTGCAGCGGGAGTTGGTACAGATTGCGCCAGATGTCCTGTCCGGTTCTTTTTTCCAGGATGGTATTATTATTATATAGGTAAAAGGTATAGTGGAAAAACCGGTCTTGTTTGGTTTTGCTCTTGCTTTTCAGGGGAAGTGTTTCCATCAGTCCGTGTTTCAGCGCGTAACACGAGCTTCGGAAGGGACAGTCGTCGCATTTCGGATTTTTCGGGGTGCACCAGATGGCGCCGAACTCCATGCAGGCCTGGTTGAAGGTTCCGGGGTCGTCTGTGGGGATGTGTTTGGCGCAGATTTCGGTGATCTGTTTGCGGGTGGCGGGCAGCATGATGTCGTCGCACACGCCGAAGATGCGGCTGCAGATGCGCAGCACATTGCCATCGACGGCGGGGTAGGGCAGGTGGAAGGCGATGGAGGCGATGGCCGCGGCGGTGTAGTCGCCGATGCCCTTGAGTTTGCGGATTTCCTCATAGTGTCGGGGAAATGTGCCATGGTGCTCGTTCAAAATCTGTTGCGCGGCGGCGTGCATATTGCGGGCGCGCGAGTAGTAGCCCAGGCCCTGCCATACGCGCAACACCTGTTCCTCCGGAGCACGGGCCAACTCACCCACATCAGGAAAAGTGTCAATGAAGCGCAAATAGTAGTCCCAACCCTGCTGTACGCGGGTTTGCTGCAAAATAATCTCGGATACCCAGATCTTGTAGGGGTCGCTTTCGCCGCGCCAGGGCAGTGAGCGTTGGTTCTCCCCGTACCAGGCCAGCAGGGTGTCGGCAAACATACCCTTAGTTGTTCTGGATGAGTTGGAATAGCTGGTCCAGATTCGGGGTGAGGATGATTTCGGTGCGGCGGTTCTTGGCGCGTGCCTCAGGCGTGTTGTCGCTATCGATGGGCAAGTATTCGCTGCGGCCGGAGGCGGAGAGGCGCACGGGCTCGATGTTGCCGTTCTGCAACAAGGCCTTCACCACGGAAGTGGCGCGCATCACACTCAAGTCCCAGTTGTCCTTCACCTGGCCGTTGCCACGGAACGGCACATTGTCGGTGTGGCCCTCGATGAGCACGAAAATATCTTTCTCGTTTTCCAGCACGCTGGCCAGTTTCTTGATGGCGTTCAATCCTTGTGCGTTGAGCTCCCAGCTGGCAGACGGGAACAGCAACTTGTCTTCCATGGAGACATACACCTTGCCGTCTTTCTCATACACATTCAGGCCGCTGCCTTCAAAACCCTTGAGGGCGGCAGTCACTTTGTCTTTCAGCGCCTTCACCTCAGCGTCTTTCTGGTTGAGAATGTTCTGCATATCCAAAAGGCGGGCTTCCTTGACGGCAAGTTCAACTTTGGCCTGATCCAGCGAGTCTTGCTGAGCGTTCAACAGTTTCTCTTTGGCGCTCAATTCGTCTTTGTACCGGTCAATATTGCTTAACAGGTCGTTCATCTGCGACTGGTTGTTGGCGTTGAGCCGGGTGAAGTCTTTCAGCAGATCGTCATAGTCTTTGGTGGCTTTGGCCAGGTCGCGCTCCGACTGGCGGAGTCTCCGGGAGAGGGAAAGCGTGTCTTTTTTCAACTGTTCACTCTCTTTGGTCAGGGCCTCCACTTGTGCGGTGAGCTGCTTTTTCGCATTGGAATAATCGACATTTTCGGAGTTGGCGAAGGTCAGGTCGGCCTGACATTTCTTATACTGGTTTTGCAGTTCGTTGTATTTTTGTTTGGTGACGCAACTGCCCAATAACACTGCAATGCAGATACTTACAGAAATAATGATGTTCTTTTTCATTGTGGTATATATTCAAGTGAGCAAAAATACCACCAAAAGACACGATTTTCGAAGGTGTCCTTAAAAATTTATAAACAGAAGATTTTGAATAAAATAGGGTGTTAGGATTATCTGCTCAGGACTTCTTCCACTTGTTTGTACAGGGCTTCGAAATCACCGTCGTTGTTGAACACATAATCGGCCATCTGCATGCAGCGGCCCACATTCTGGTGGTTGGGGTCGGTGGATGACATCTCGCGTTGTTCGTTCTCGATGAAGGTTTCGAACGAGACATGGTCGGTTTCGGAGGCGCGGCTCACGATGCGCTCGTAGCGGATTTTCGGGTCGGCATCCACGGCGAAGAGCAGGAAGTGCTCGTTTTGGCGCAGCGATTCCACCTCGCCGGGCGTGCGCACGCTCTCGATGATGGCGTTGTCGCCGGCGGCCTCAGCCTGTTTGTAGAGTTCATCCACGATGTAGGACGGCGAGTGTTTGGCGCGCAGGTCGTTGGCCACGGCCACAAAGGTGTCACGGTTGATTTCCAATCCTCTTCTTTTTGCTTCCTCAATCAAGTATCCGCGCACGGAGTAGTGCTTGTAGCCATAGTGGTTGATGAGATAATCCACAATGGTGCCTTTTCCCGCACCCAAGGTGCCTGTAATGCCGATGATTTTCATGTTGTCTGTTTTTTTGTCTGCAAAGATATAAAAAACCTATGAGATACTCTGTCGTTTGTCGTGCCGCCAGATCTGCCAGCTGTTGAACAGGTTTTGCCAAACGGAATAGAACGCCAAGAACACGGAGGCCAGTGGGTTGAGGTAGGTGTTGGCCATCCAGATGGCCATGGCGGTGTTTTTCTGCCCCAGCATCTGGCCGCCGGCAATGGAGTCGCCATATTTACCCCCAATCCATTTGCCTGCCGCAAAGTTCAGAGTGCAAACTAATACCGATGATATGCCTAACCATAAGATATTGAGCCCGTTGCCTTTGCCGTGGATGAAAATGTAGTCAATGGTTTGTCCCAATGTGAGAAACAGCAGGAATGCCCATATATAAAAAGTGGCACCGGTGAAACGGACCAGCATCTCATTGCCTTTTTTCCAGCAGAGCTGAAGAAACAGGGCTACAAAAAATGGAAGGGCAATGGTAGTGCCTATTCTTTTCAAAATCATCAGAAACGAGGTGAAGAAAGGAAGGTCCTGATGCACACCGATGAAGGTGAAATAGAAGGGGGCCACCACCGACACCATGAGGTTGCAGAGGATGGTGTATTCGGTCACGGTTTCGCGGTTCGCACCCAGCAGGCAGGAGATAACCACTACCGATGCGGCCACAGGGCAAAGTATGCCGATCAGCAGTCCTTGTGCCACCAACTCGTTATGGAATATTCCCCTGATTAGATAATAACTGCCTATGCTGACTAACGCTTGAATAAGCAGGAACCATACGCTCAGACGGGTGATTTTGAGTTGTCGGATATCCACTGCCACGAAATTCAGAAACAGAATGGTGAAGATGAGGTACGGCGACAGGAAGGCGAGTATGCCGCACCATCGGTGGAACAGCAAACCTAACAGAATGGCAACGGGCAGAACATAACTTCTCAGCTTGTGCATACGCTTATTTTTGTGCCATTTTCAAGGACAAGATTGTGATAAACAAGAAAATGATATTGGGGATCCAGGTGCCGAGCACGGGTGGAAGGCCGCCCGATACGGAGAACACGGTGGATACTTGTTGCAGGAAAATGAAGGTGAACGCCAGTCCCATGCCCATGAAGATGTGCACGCCCACGCCGCGCTGGTTCTTGCGCGAGGAGACGCTCAATCCCAAAAAGGTCATGATAAAGATGCCGATGGAGTTGGCGATACGCTTGTGCTGCTCGATTTGGAAATGGGAAACCAAGTTGGACCCGCGCATCTTCTCTTCTTTGATGAAACTGCGGAGCTCCTTGTAGGACATGGTTTCCGCGATGAATACATCCTGGCTGAAGTTTCTGGGCAGCACATTAAAGGTGGTGTCCATCTGGTGCCCGGTGGTCACGATTTCGCGGTCGTTGATGAACTCGCGACGGAGGTAGTGGCGGAGCACCCATTTCTGGCTCTTCGGGTCGAAAGCGGCCATTTGCGCCTTGATTTTCAGCCGTATCTTCGAATCGTCAAACTCCTCGTAGGTGAAATCGTAACCCAAGTCGTTGTCGCGGTCCCAGCGTTGAACATATAAGTAACTGTTGGCGGAATTTTTGATATGCAGGTCGGTAGTGGAGATGGCCTGTTTGCCGAAATACTTGTATTTGAACTCGTTAAGGTTTTCGTTGGTGTGCGGAACGATGAAATTGGCCATAACCAGTGAAATGAGCATAATAATCATGGCACCGGCAAAATAGGGCACCAGGAAGCGGGCAAAACTCACACCGTTGCCCAATATGGAGATGATTTCGTTGTTGGAAGACAGTTTGGAGGTGAACCAAATAACGCTGATAAAGGTGAACAGCGGGATGAAGAGGTTGATGAAGTAGGGGATGAAGTTCAGGTAGTAGCCGGTGATGATTTCCCCGACAGGGATATTCTTGCTCATGAAACGCTGTATGTTCTCCGAAAGGTCGAACACAATGATGATGGCCATCAGCAGGAGGATGGCATAAACCACCGACCCGAGGAATTTCCTCAGGATGTAGGAGTCGATGATTTTCCATCCTGTGAGGTCACAAAACCTCTCTCCAAGCCGTTTCCAAGCGTTTTTCAATGACATCATGCAAATGCGGCTGCAAAGGTACAAAAATTAGCACTCTGCAACCTTTTTTTTACTACTTTTGCATCTCCAAATAAAAATACTAAAACAATGAAGAAACTATTTCTTTTACTTGCAGTTGGCACCCTGCTGATGGTGGGTTGCGACAACACGCAGAATCAGAATAACAACACTACGCCGCTGGATTCCGCCACCATGGCCCAGCAGGAGAAACTGAAAAAAGACAAGGCCGACTGGGATAACTGGGACAGTCTTACCGACGAACGGAAAGCCGAACTCCTGGACAGTCAGAAAGCTGTTTACGACATGCAGAAGGCCATGAAAGAGGCGCGTGAGGCGCGCAGAGCCAAATTTGAGGCCGCCATGGAGAACTGGGACAACCTTTCGCTGGATGAGCGCAGAGCCGCGTTTGACCTCATCACCCCGAAGAAACCCATAATAGACAGTTCGGCCATTTCCCAAAAATCTTCAAAATAATCGGGAATATGAAAAAAATTGCAGTGTTTGCCAGCGGTTTTGGCTCTAATTTTCAAGCCATTATAGAAGCCGTCATGCAAAATGTATTGGATGCGGAAATTGCTCTGCTTGTATCGGACAAACCCGGTTGCAAAGCCATTGAGCGTGCCGAAAACAATGGTATTCAGGTGTTTGCGTTTTGCGCCAAGGATTACGCCGATAAGGAGGCGTATGAAACGGTGATTTTGCAAAAGTTGCAGGATCTCGGCGTGGAATATATTGTGTTGGCCGGCTATATGCGCTATATCGGGAAAGTGCTTTTGGAGAACTTTCCGATGCGAATCATCAACCTGCATCCCGCCCTGCTGCCCTCCTTCCCCGGCGCGCACGGCATCTCCGATGCCTTCCAACACGGGGTGAAAGTGTTCGGTATCACCATCCATTATGTCGATGAGGGCGTGGATACCGGCAAGATCATCGACCAGTTCGCTTTCCACGCAAACGACGGCGCGACATTGGAAGATGTTGAAAGACAAATACATCAGTTGGAGCACACCTATTATCCGGTTACCATAAACAAAGTTATCAACGCTTAACAAATTTGAAATTCTGATATGGAAAAAATCATCATCCTGGACTTCGGTTCCCAAACCACCCAACTCATTGGACGCCGCGTGCGCGAACTGGACATGTTCTGCGAAATTGTGCCGTACAACAAGTTCCCCCAAGACGATAAAGATGTTATTGGCGTGATTTTGAGCGGTTCGCCGTTCAGCGTGTATGACGAGCGCGCCTTCAAGGTGGATTTGACTGGCATTCGGAGTCGCCTGCCTATTTTGGGCATCTGCTACGGCGCCCAGTTCATGGCCTACACCAACGGCGGCAATGTGGAACCCGCGGGCAGTCGCGAATACGGACGCGCCAACTTGGCTGATTTTGAACATGACAACCCTTTGTTGAAGGGCTTGGACGACCATGCGCAAGTGTGGATGAGCCATGGCGACACCATTACCAAATTGCCGGAAAACTGCCGGAAAATCGCCTCCACCGACAAGGTGCAAAATGCTGCGTATCAGTTTGAGGGCGAGCAGGTTTGGGGCGTGCAGTTCCATCCGGAGGTATTCCATACGGTGCAAGGCACCCAACTGCTGAAGAATTTTGTGGTCGGCATCTGTGGCGGACACCAGACTTGGAGCCCCGCTTCCTTTGTGGAGACCACGGTGGCCGAGTTGAAAGAGCAGATCGGCAACGACCGTGTGATTCTCGGTTTGAGCGGCGGCGTGGATTCCTCCGTGTGCGCCATGCTGCTGCACCGCGCCATCGGCAAGAATCTGACTTGCATTTTCGTGGACCATGGTTTGCTGCGCAAAAACGAGTTTCAGAATGTGATGCGTGATTATGAGGGGCTTGGCTTGAATGTGATTGGCGTGGATGCCAGCGAAAAGTTCTTCAAGGAATTGGAGGGCGTGACCGAACCGGAGCGCAAGCGCAAAATCATCGGTGCGGGATTCATTGATGTGTTCAATGCGGAAGCGCAAAAAATAACGGATGCCAAATGGCTGGCACAGGGTACTATCTATCCGGATCGTATTGAGAGTCTGAGCATTACAGGAATGGTCATCAAGAGCCATCACAATGTGGGCGGACTGCCCGAGAAGATGCACTTGCAACTCTGCGAGCCGCTGAAATGGTTGTTCAAGGATGAGGTGCGCCGTGTGGGCCGCCAGCTGGGCATGCCCGAACATCTTATCACGCGCCATCCGTTCCCCGGTCCTGGATTGGCGGTGCGCATTTTGGGCGACATTACCCGCGACAAGGTGCGCGTGTTGCAGGATGCTGACGACATCTTCATCCAGGGTTTGCGCGATTGGAAAGTGAAACTGAGTGGTGAAGAAGCCCGCAAGGTGTTGGCAGCCGGCGTGCCCGCCAACATGACGAACGGTGAGATTGAGGTTTCGCTGTACGACCAGATTTGGCAGGCGGGTGTTATCCTGCTGCCGATCAAGAGTGTGGGCGTGATGGGTGACGAGCGCACCTACGAGCGTGCGGTGGCCTTGCGCGCGGTGACCAGCACCGACGCCATGACCGCCGACTGGGCGCATCTGCCCTATGACTTCATGGCGAAGATTTCCAATGATATCATCAACAAGGTCAAGGGCGTGAACCGCGTCTGTTACGACATCAGTTCCAAACCGCCCGCGACGATTGAGTGGGAATAACCTATTTCTTCTTCTTCTCTTCTACCGGTTCCTCCTTATACGGACACTCCGGATAGTTCGTTTTCACAAAAGAGTAAATCAGCAGTCCGAGGCCGAGCAGCACTAACGGAATGCTGAGCTTTTGCCCGTTGTTGAGCACATGGCCCATTTCGGAGGAAACCTGCACTTCTTTGAAAAACTCGATGACAAAACGCGCGATGAAAATGACGGTGAGCGTGATGCCCGAGGTGCGTCCGGCCGCCACTTTGCCCTTGGCGAATTTGAAGTAATAGACCACCAATCCGATAAACAGCAGGAAGTAAACCGCTGATTCGTAAAGTTGGGCAGGATGGCGGAAAGTGCCCGCAACTCCCATGCCGCCCATGGTGAAATCAAACGCCCAAGGCACGGTGGTGAGGCTGCCCACAATCTCGTGGTTCATCAGATTGCCGCAGCGCACAAACGCCGCCGCAATGGGCACCGCAATGGCCAAGCGGTCCAACAACCACAAAAAGTTAATCTTGTGCCGCCAAGTGTAGTAGATGACAAATGAAATGATGGCAATCACCCCGCCATGACTGGCAAGTCCTTGATAACCAATAAAATTCCAGTTTTCATCAAAGGGTAAAAGAATCTGTAATGGATGCGTGACAAACATCTCCGGCTCGTAAAATAGGAAATGTCCCAGACGCAAACCCACAATGGTCCATACAATGGTCCAGATGGAGATTTTGTCAAGCAGTTTCTGGGAGAGTTTCTCGGTTTTGAAAATCTGTTGAAGCGTATAATAGGCCAGCAGGAAGCCGGTGGCCAGCAAGATGCCGTACCATCTGACCTCTACAGAACCCAGGTGGAAAGCAACGGGATTGACTTTCCAAGTGACTGTGCATAAGGTATTTACTATTGCGTTCATAACCATGAAATTATGGCGGCAAAGATAAGGATAATTTCGGTAGGAAATATTTTTAGCATTTTCTGTATCTTTGCCAATCGAAAATAAGCTTAGAACGAATTCGTAATTAATTGATGGATAAAAAGATAGCATTGGTAACGGGAGCGGACGGGGGAATGGGAACCATTCATACCCGCACGCTGGCAAAGGCCGGATATGAGGTGATTATGGGTTGTTATGATGCGGAAATCGCGCGGCCGGTAATGGAGTCTATACAAAAAGAGACAGGTGGCACACTCCATCTGATGCAGGTGGATTTGGGTGATTTACAGGATGTTGTGCGCTTTGCCGAGGAGGTGAAGAGTCGTTTCCCGTCTTTGCAGATTCTTTTGAACAACGCCGGGGTGCTCTGTCATAACGCCAAAAACAGTGTTAACGGTGTGGAATATACGGCGGCGGTCAATTATCTGGGACATTATACGCTCACCAACGCCCTGCTTCCCATTATGGGCAACGGCACCCGCATTGTAAGCATGATTTCCATTGCCTATGTGATGGGAAAAATCAGGGAGGATTTTCTGAAAGAGACCAATTCAAAAAAATTCAACCGGTTTACCGCTTATGGGAACTCCAAGCGTGCCTTGTATTATTTCATGCTGGATGTGGCGGAGGATTGGAAAAAGCGTGGAATCAGCATCAATGTGGCCGATCCCGACATTGTGAGCACGGGCATTATCCGTCAGGGGAATATGGTGGTGGACAAGTTGTGTGATTGGTTTTTCCGTCCGCTCATCAACACGCCGGAGGAGGGCGCGGCCACGATGCTTGCCGCAGCGTTGAATCCTGAGTTTGAGGGCGTTACGGGATGTTATTTCAAGAAGAAGAAAGTCAAACCGCATGCCAAGCGGTTTTATAATAACAAAGCGGAGCGCGACTTGCTCCGGCGCATCACGCAGGAGGCCCTGCAAAGAAATGGAATAGTGCTATGATAGTTCCGCCTTATTTGAAACCGGGAGACATGGTTGCGATTGCCGCTCCGGCGCGCAAGGTGACCGAACAGGAGGTGACCCCCGCCGCTACTTTCCTGCGCCAGGCGGGCATGGAGGTTTATTACGACGACCGTCTTTTTGCCGACTGCCACCAGTTTGCCGGTGACGAGTCCACGCGCGCAGGGTACATCCAAGATTTGCTGGACAACCCGGATGTGAAGGCGATATGGTTCGCGCGCGGCGGTTATGGCTCGGCACGCATTATCGACCGACTCAACTTTGACCGTTTCCGCCAATGTCCGAAATGGCTTGTCGGCTACAGCGATGTGACCGTCTTCCATGCGCATGTGCATCAGAACTTTGGCATTGCGACCTTGCATGCCACCATGCCGATCAATGTGCGCGACGGCGAGTTTGATCAGGAAGCTAACCGTACGCTTCTCGCCGCCCTCCGGGGCGAAACCTTGTGCTACAACCCCGCGCCGCACCCGCTGAATCGCGAGGGTTCCTTCTCAGCCCCTGTGGTGGGCGGGAATCTGTCCATTCTTTACTCCCTGATGGGTTCACCCTCCGAATTGGACACGGACGGGAAGGTCCTTTTCATTGAGGATCTGGATGAGTATCTGTATCACATTGATCGCATGATGACCAACTTGGAACGCAGTGGGAAACTGCGGAATCTGGCGGGCCTGCTGGTGGGATACCTGAGCGATATGCATGACAACACTATCCCTTACGGTAAAACCGCCGCTGAAATTGTGGCCGAGCATTGTGCGAAGTATGACTTTCCGGTGATTTTCAATTTCCCTGCTGGTCATGAGTCCGACAACCGTGCCATCCGGATGGGCTGTGACCTTCACTGTGAAATTCGCAACCATCAGATTACGATTGAAAATTAAACGCTATGTCAGTTTATAAATCATTATTAAAGATCTGCCGTTTCAAAATTACGGGTTATACACCGGAAGATTTTGAAAACAATCCGGAATTGAAAAAATGTGTCATCATCATGGCCCCGCATACCTCCATCTATGATTTTGTGGTGGGTTTGTTTGTCATCCGCCATCTTAGGTTGAAAATGGCCATGGCCATGAAAAAGGAGTTTTTCGTCTTTCCGCTAAAGCATTTCCTGACACGGATCGGCTGTGTGCCGGTTGATCGGAAGCATGCGCTGCATTTTGCGGATTTTGCGGTTGACCTGATAAACAGCAGGGAACAGATCGCCTTTATCATTTGCCCCGAAGGCACCCGCAAGTATGTGGAGCGTTGGAAGCGGGGTTTTTATCAAATCGCCGAAAAGGCAGGGGTGCCCATCTGCATTAGCCATATTGATTTCAAAAGCCGTACTACCGGCGTGGGAAAGATATTCTATCCTACCGGGGATTATGAAAAGGATTTGGCCGAGATTGAGAAATACTATTATGGAATGCGGGGGTTGTGGAAGGGCAGATTCAATTTGGAAAACAAGCAATAGCACAAATAAAAAAAAACGGCGTGATTAACACGCCGTTTTTTGTTGGGATAATACGGATTCAATCCGTATTATTTCTTCACGATGCGTTTGTTCGCAACACCATTCTCCGTTTCAATGCGGATGAAATAGACGCCAGCGGCATAATTGGTGATGTCGAGACTGACCTCATTCAGGTTCGGTTCGACACGATTCAGCAATTTGCCGTAAACATCATACACTTCAATTCCGTTGATCGGACTTTGGAAATTGGAAACGGTAACCTTACCTGTGGTCGGGTTCGGATAGATGACCGTATTCATGTCAAGATCCTCAATACCGTCGGTAAGTGTGGTGAAGGTGATATGGTTGGACTCGCCGCTGGTCAAATCACCGCAAGTTGCCGTAACATATGCCTCATAACCGGTCTGGCTATCCAGATTGGTTATGGTGTACGGGTGGGTTGTGGTGGTAACCGTAGTCCAGGTTTGGACTGAACTCTTCTTATAGTTGATAGTCCAGCTGTCCGGAGTGCCGGTTTGAGCCCAGTCGAGAACCACGCTGTTCTTGGTGAGGTTGGCAGCGTCCAAGTACGTAGGCGCGTCGCATGTTTCCGGTATGGTGTTGTCAACGCAACTTACTTGAATCTCAAAACCACTGTAGGTAGTTGAACCGTCAGAGTGGAAATAGAGTGTCAGAGGACCTGTGGTAGAGGTGATGTTGGTCAAGTTGTCTCCGTTATGGCTGTCAAACAGGATAGTACCGGTATTGCTACCGCCATCAAAGATTTGGAGATAATCCCATCTTGAGGAACTGCCTGTTTCAATGTTATATGTTCCGTTGAGTTGCACAAACATGCCAGCGGTATCCGGATTAATCACCAGAACCACATCACAATAAGAGGAGTAGTCGCCGTTGGCGCCACCGTCGTCATAGATGGTACCACCGCACATGCTAACGGTGTAGTTGCCATCAACTGGCAGGATGTATGAACCTGGAGTAGCGGTAACAGGTCCTACCCAAGGGCTTTCATCATTAGCGGCGCAGACGGAACGAAGGTAGAAATCATAGTTGGTGCCAGTGGTCAGGTTGTTGATGGTGAACGGATTGGCGGTGGCATTGACGGAAGTGCCAGTGCCAAGGGCGAAACCGGTTTGACCATATTCAATCTCCCAAGAAGTGGCGCTGCCCGTTTCTGTCCACGATAATGTGACCGAGGTGGTGCCAGTGAAAGCCGTCAGCTCTCTTGGTTTAGGACATGATGGAATCAAATCCACTACAACGCCATCCACATAAGCGTATGAATAACTGTTGGTTATGGGTTTGTTCAAAAATGCGATGTGGTGGCCTGTACCTTGATATGAATTGAATGGCACGCTGTATTCGGTCCAAGTTGAGGTAGCCGTAATCGTGTCAACTGGAACAAATGTGGTAAAATCATTCGGGTTGGTCATAACACCTACGATCAGCTTGTCGTCGGAAGAGTAACCTTTGTAAGCGAAATCAACCTGCAAGGTGTTGATATTGATGGCAGGATCGAATTGTGGCAGGGAAGACAGGTTGTAAGTGTTGGAGCCTGAGGAGTAGAAATAGAGGCATGCGGTAGAGTTGTATCCGCCCGAGTAAACATAAGGATAGTTAGAGGAGTATGTGTTGATTTTGCCCCAACATGAGGGGTAGATGCTGGTACCAGTTCCGTATGTGTCGAAATTCTCAGAGTATGGCAGGGTGGTAATATAACCGCATTCGGTTTGGAAACTTACAGTGTTGTAATCGCTATAATCACCGCCACCGCAGTCGGATCTCATACGCACATTGTATAATGTGTTGGATGTGAGGTTGGTGAGTTGGGCGGAGAAATTGGACAGATTGGCCACAGGGGTCCAAACGGAGTCGGAGGCGAGTTTGTAGTCCATTTCCCAGGCGGTCTCATTATAACCGGCAGCCCATTCAATTGTAGCGGAATTATCGGTTATGTTTGTTGCGATAATGTTCGGAGCGAAACAGGTGGCTGTGCTGTCACAATCACCAAGCAGGATAATGTTGTTACGGTTGGCAGAGGTATATGTGGTGGAGGAAGGTGGGGTTGTGGTGCTGTACGGGGCATTGTCATTGTAAGCATAGAGGGATGCGCCATCACCAGTAGGAGAAACATGTACGAACCAATAGTTGGTGCCGCTCCATGAACCCGTCATGTCTAACACGATCAATGCCAGATTGTCTATGCCATTATATTGGAAAGGATTGCTGAAGATGAAAGTGTTGGGGCCTTCTTGCAGTGTGGTTTGTCCAGAATATACCAGTTGGGCGTTGGCTGCGGGTAACGCTGTGGATGAAGTGCTCACCGTGGTGTGCATCATGTAGATGGCTAAGTTACGTTGGGAATTTGCTATAGAAGATGCTTCAAAGGTGATACCATTGAAAGTGTTGGCGCCACCCAATTCCGAAGCGGTGTAGATCTGTTGTGAGAAACTGTAATTGTAAAGGCAGTACTCAGGCAGATAACTCATAGTGTTAGAACCGTTGCCAATGGCAATGTCGCCGCCAGCCAAACAGGAAGTGGTAAATGTGGTCGTGGTGAGTGTGCTGGTGCCGGAAGCGCAGTTCGTGGAAACACGGACATCATAAGTGGTTTGCGGATCCAATCCGGTAAGCATGTAGGATTCTTGTGTAATACTGCTGCTGGCGGTAATCCAGTTGTCTTGTCCCGCCTCAGTGTATTCCAAGGTGTAACCGTTGACTACGCCAAAGCTACCCGTTGTCCAAGAGATTGACGCTGAAGTACCGGCAATGTTGGAAACCTCCAAATTTCTAACAGGAGAACAATCCGGAATCGCGTTAATCGCTATGTTGTCAATGTAACCTTGGTTGTAGTAGTTGGTAGAAGAGCTGGAGGGTTGGGCCACGCGAAGAGCGATGTATTGGCCGTTTCCTGTGTATGAGTCGAGATTAATCTCATAATAGTTGTAGGAGGTGCTGTTGGTCTGAATGGTGTCAACCGGTACGAAAGTAGCGGAGTTGGCAGGATCAGTCATGACACCAATTTCAACGGTGAACATATAACTGGAGGAGCTTGTGGCTGCGTCAAAGGACAACTGCAGCGTGTTGAGCGGCAGCGCCAAGGTGTCGATTTCCGGTAAGATAGCGTATTGATCAGAGTATGAGGATGAGTAGTAGGTGTAGAAGGCAAGGCAGTTGGGTGTGGACGCACCATGGGTGTTAATCGTGGTGGGGTATCCGGTGTAGGAGGAACCATAGTTGATTCTGCTCCAGCAGCTTGGCAAAATGTTTATTTCAGAGTTGTTGGTTCCGTTATAGGAGTCGAAATTCTCCGTGTAAGGCAGTGTTGTCATGGCGGCACAGCCACTGCGGAAGGTGTATGACATCCAAGAACTACCATCTGCGGAACCGCAGTTGGCCAAAATGTATATATCATATAATGTGTTGGGTGTCAGACCAGAGAGTTCTACGGTGTCCTCATAGGTGATCATCGGCGTGTCGCTGTCCACATCAATGGTACCTGCCGGACCATACAAGTATGACCAGGAAGTCTCATCGCCACCAGGCGTCCATTTGATGACGGCAGAGGTGGATTCAATATTGCTGGCATAGATATTGGACACATGCGGACAATCGGGAATCTCCTGAACGGATACATCATCAATGTATATACTGTTGGCATTCCATTTAGGAATACGGAAAGCCAGATAATGACCATTTCCTGTGTATGTGTTGGAGAAAACCTCACCAAGCTCCCAAGCGTTGTTGATGGAAGGGGAGAATGAGCCCAAACTCACGAAAGAGTTGAGATTGTAAGGATCAGACAGAACACCCACTTCAATGAAATTTCCAGCGGAGGACTTGAAGGCCTGGAATTGGATTTGGAGGTTGCTCATGTCCACAAGGTCATCGAAACGAGGAAGCACGGCGTAAGCGTAATAGGATGCGTTGCAGGTGAAATAGAGGGATTTGCTGCCGGAATAGGATTGCTGATTATTCAAAGTGGGAGTGGGTGTTGGGCCGTTGTAAAAGCGCATCCAGCATCCAGGATAGGTGGCGGTGGCAGAACTGTTGTCAAAATTCTCCATGAAAGGAATGGTGACGGACTGGCAAGGCACATATACAGAGGTGGTTGACCATTCACTGTTGTCCGTGGCGGAACATACAGCGCGGAGACGCAAGTTGTAATACACATCAGTTGTCACATTGGTCAGGGAAACCGGAGAACTGGTGACGGTGCCATAAGAGTTCCAAGTAGTGTCGTTGCCAACCTGATACTCCAATTCCCAAGTGCTTTCCGTGCCATTGGACACCCAGTTGACGGTGATGCTTTGGTCGTCAACACTGGAGACGAACACCATAGGCGGCGGGCAGGAAATCGGTGCCGATTGCAGACATTTGAAAACCTTGATGTCGCTGCGAGAGGATGTGCGAGTGCCGGTAGGCGGATTCGCAGGATCCGCATTGTTGGAGTCGCTGTAGTAATACATGGAGGAATTGTCGGCTGCGGTGTGTACATTGAAAACATAGGAAGAACCGTTATAGCCATTGGAATTGTCATCTATGATGACCACTAAATTGTCGTGGCCATTGTAGGAGAAATAGGTGTCGAAATCAATGTCGTTCCATCCTTGCGTGCAATTGAGGTCGCCATGATATACCAAGGTGGCCTGATCAATAGGAGTCCAGTCAGTGGTGGAACTGAAAGTGCTGGAAGGACGGTGGGCCAGGTAAATATCGACATCTGTCTTTGCGGTTGATGCGGAGGAATAAGCATACTCAAAGGAGAGACCGGTAATAAGAGTGGCGGTTTGGCTGACCTCAGCAGGAGTGTATATCTGTTGCGAGTAAGTGTATTTATAGTAGTTGTTCAATGGCAAATAATAAGAAGTGGAAGTAGAGGTTCCTGTAATCTCATTGGCGGCCGTGTCAGGTTGGGTACACTCTTCGAAAGTAGCGGTGGCGAAAGAGGTGGTGAGCGTGTCGGAATACTCGGATGCACAGTTTGAGTAAAGCATCACATTGTAGGTGGTGCCAACGGTGAGGTTGGTAAGCATGTACTCGGTCTCTGTTGTGGTGACTTGTGTCATGTTGAGACTGTCCGGACCATATTCAAGTGTGTAGCCAGTGGCTCCGTATTGGGATGCATCCCAAGAAATGGTGGCGGCTGTACCTGTAATGTTCGAAACTGCCAGGTTCATAGGGTTGGAGCAGGTGGGCACATAGTCCACACGCACATTGTCCACATTCACATAGTTCGAGTAAGTGACAAATGGAGCGGGGGCATAGAAAGCCAGATAAATGGGACTTGTATAACTTTCCGTCAGGGTTATGAACTCCTGTTGGAAAACGCCGACTGCATGATAATCGCTCGGATAATAGGATTTCAGCAGTCTGAAAGTGTTAAAGTTGGAGGGATCCGTCATGATACCCACATCAAGACGCCCGTATGTGTCGCTTGATTTTCCAATGTAAAAACTGAGAGCCAATGTCCCGGCGGCGTTGGCCGAGAGGTCTAATGGTTGCGAAACAGCCAGAGAATAGTAGTTGTCATAAGAATAGAAATACAACTGACCACTGGATGTCACATAGGGGTATTGGCTTGTGTAATTGGTTTGGCGGGACCAGCAGAACGGATAGGTGTCCTCTCCACCAGCGCCATAACCGTTGAAATTTTCCACATAGGGGATGGTCTGGTGGGCAACACATTCCGTGTGGAATGTGAGCATAATCCAATCGCTGACTTCCGGGGAACAATTGGTGCGGAGATACAAATCATAAGTGGTGTTGTCTGTAAGTCCGGTGAAGGTATAGGTGCTGTCATTTACAGGGATAATGGTGCCGCTGTTGACATCTTGCCCATGTCCCACACATACGACATCCCATTGACTGTCGTTAGGAGAGTGGGCATTCCACGACAATGTCGCGCTTTCGGATGTGATGCTGCTGATTGCAGGATGAGTGGGTTTGTAGCAATCCGGTTCAGGACCATAGCAGAAAACAATGTTGTTGCGGTTGTTGGTCAAAGTTCCGGAAGGAGGGTTGTTAGGATTGTATGCCGATGCATCCTGATATGCATACAAGGAGGTGTTGCCCGCTGTTGTCGTATGAGAGTAGAAACGGGCATCACTGGTGTAGTAACTTCCTTCATTGTATGTCATGGCCACTACAACATTGCTCGAACCGTCCCATTCAAAAGGAGTGTCGAAGTAGATGGTGGAAAATGTGTCTGCGGCGTCACAAGCATAGGGACCGTCATAAACCAATGTCAAATCGCTGCCCGGAACCCAGTCCGAATTGTTGGCAAATACTGTCTTGTTCACATTGGCCATGTAAACCTTGACATTGAGGAATGTCTTCGGTGCATTATACATGTAAGGGAATCCGATGGCGACAATGGTTCCTTGCTGGTTGCCCATTTCACTTGCGGTGTATAACTGTTGTGTATAGGAATAATTATAATAGCAGTAGAAGGGGAGATATTGGTATGAACCGGTTCCTGTTCCGATAGGGGCTGCACAGTTCGGAGCTGTTGTGGTGGTAACGCATACAGGTGAAGAACTGCTTGTGGTGGAGGAACATACAGACTCAATGGTGTAGCAGTATTGGGTCTCAGCGTTTAGCGCTGAATCAGTGTAGAAATGATCATGAATGGGAGTGGTGTTCACCATGGTGTTGTCACGATAAACATTGAATCCCGTGATTTCGGGTGCATTGAGTGAGAAACAACCGGAAATAATCCAACCATTGTCCTCAACTCCGGCAGGTCCCAGAGTGGTCCAGGTGCCGCTGTAGTAAATCAAGTCGTTGTAATTGGCCACCAGGTTGGAGGTTGCGGCGGCGGGATAGGTTGAAGAACCACTACCTTGTGTCTCAAAGCCAATCCAGATTTCCTGCGTGTTGTCCACCAAAACAGGAACGCTGATCCTGGCGATATTTTCACCAACCACCAGTGTGGATATGTCAACTGGTGTTGAACAAATCAAGGTGCCCGGATTGAAAGTGCCGTTGGTGTAACTACCGCCTTGCCAGACTTTAACCGTCACATAGGTTAAATTAAGACTGTACAAGGTGAATTTCACATGGGTAAGATACGCTCCTGACAATCTTGTCAAACTGTCCGGTGTAAATCTGACGACAGCAGTGAAGGCGGTAGTACCCGCTCCAATACCGGTTTCGGTTGTACCACCGTAAGACAAGGAATCATCGTAATCGTTGCTTTGCAACGAGGAGTTCCAAGTGAGATGCACTTGGTCCCAGCGTGCAGATGCCTGCACATTGGTGGGTGCACCACATTGCGCGTAAATGCTGCTTGAGGCAAATAGCACAAAACAAATAAAGAATAAAAATTTTTTCATAAAAATAAATTTTAAATGATATAAAATGTTGATTTGTAGTTCTTTAGTTAAAAATATTATCTATTTGCTTTGAAAATTTAAGGTGCAAACATAATTATTTTTTTTTATAATTCGCAGCGCCATGTTAATAAAGTTGATAAAAAAAAAGACCGGCTTTTTTGAGCCGGTCTTGTAAAACAAATATCGGGAGGTTATTTCTTGACGAATGATTTGGTGACGCTGCCGCCAGAACAGGTGATGCGCACAAAATACACACCGCTGGCGAGTGAGGAAGCATCCACTTCGGCGATATTGCTATTCACCTCCATCGACTGAATCCGTTTGCCATATACATCGTAAATCTCCACGCGTTCCATGTTCAAATCCTCATGATAGATGGTGAACTGTCCAGTGGTCGGGTTGGGATACAGGGAGAAGCTGTCCCATTCATAGGAATTCACGCCATCAGTATTGGTGGTGAAGGCGATGTGGTTGGATTCTCCGCTGTTTTCAGAACCGCATACGGCTGTTACATACACTTCGTATTGGGTTTGTGCCTCAAGGTTGGTGATCACATACGGGTGTGTGGTGGTATTAACCGTTGACCAAGTGTTGACAGAGGCCTTCTTATAGCTTACAACCCAGTTGTCGGGTGTGCCTTGCTGCGCCCAATCGATTTTCACGCTGTTGTGTGTAAGGTCAGAGTATGTCAGGTTTGTTGGGGCTTCGCAGGTTTCAGGAGTGGAGCCATTTTCGCAGCTTACTTGAATTGCGAAACCGCTGTATTCCGTGCTATAATCCGACATGAAATAGATGGTGAGCGGACCAGTGGTGGAAACAACATCAAGGGTGTTGTCCACATCGCTGTCAAAGAGAACAGTGCCATCGGAAGTGTTGCCGTCAAAAATGACAAGCCAGTCATAATCCACCTCAACATTGAAGGTGCCGGTCAGGTGGACGAGCTGCCCCGGCGTGTCGGGGTTGACGACCAACAAAGCGTCACAATCGCTGGAGTAGTCGTTGTTTGGACCACCGTCATCGTAGATGACACCACCGCACATGGTTACAGTAAACTCGCCATAAGTGGGCATGATATATGCTCCAGGGACTCCGGTTATCGGTCCTACCCAATCACTCTCATCGCCGCTGCCGCAATTGGAGCGCACATAGAAATCGTATGCGGTTCCTGTTGTCAGGTTGCTGATTGTGAAAGGATTGGTGCTTGCCGAAACCATTGTGCCCGTTCCTTGGGTGAAACCACTGTTGCCATATTCAATGTCCCACATGGTAGCCGTACCTCTTTCTGTCCACGAAAGCGTGATATCGGTAGGGGTGCTGTTGGCTACGGAAAAATCGATGGGCTTGACACAAGTGGGTGCAGGCACGCAGTTTACAGCTAACTCAAATCCGTCGTAGCAAATCAAGTAATCCGATTTAAAATAAATAGTTAACGGACCGGTGGTGGATTCCAGTAAAGGCACCACTCCGTTGTCTGAACTTGAACTGTTTTCAAACAACAGGGTTCCTTGCATGTCGGGTCCGTCATAGATGCGCAGATAATCCCATCCGCTTTCCACAGAATAGGTGCCTTGCAATTGAACGACCATGCCAGTTGCGTCCGGCATTATGGTGAGTGTGGCTTCGCAGTCGGTGGAGTAGTCGTTGTTAGGTCCGCCGTTGTCGTAAATGTGGCCGCCGCAAATGCTGATGGTATGCGTGCCGGTGGCGGGCATGTTGAAAGTGCCAGGCATAGCGGCAACAGGACCTCTCCATTCACTGAAATCGCTTGCGCCGCATACGGCTCTCACATAGAAGTCATAGGCAACGGTGTCGCTTAAGTTGCTAATACTCGTGGTTGGAGTGGTATAAACAGAAACCGGAGTGGCGTTGTCAGGATCAAAACCGACGGTGCCGTAAACAACTTCCCACTCTGTCTCAGTGCCACCTGCGGTCCAAGCTAAATCGATAGAACTCGGGGTGGAACTTGCCACATGCAGGTTGCTCGGGCGTACACAGTCGGGTGCGAGGTCCACGACGATATCGTCCAAATAGAAATAGACATAATCATTGGGATTCGCTATTGTTTTGAAAGCGATGTGTCCGTTTGTGACAGGCACATTGGTAAAGGTAACATCAAAGGATTCAACAGTGTTGGAAACCGAGCAGGTAATGGTGTCCAAACCGACGAAGAGGGATGCATCGGTGGGGTTGGTAATGTATCCCACCACCAACTGGTTGGCAATAGAGGAACTCTTCAAGTTGAAAGTCACTTGCAGCGTGTTCAGAGGATATATGGTTTCCTCAAACTTGGGCATAATGGCTATGCCGCCAGAACCGGTACTCGTGTAGAAATACAAGGTTCTGTTTCCCGAAGGGGCACTGCTGTTTCCAACATAAATGGAACTGCCTATTGAGGTATTCTTGAACCAGCAGTCGGGATAGGCGTTTGCGCCGTAAGCGCAATTTTCAAAGCCCTCGAAATAAGGTAAGCTGTCTATGGCGTCGCAAAGGGTTTTGCCGTTAACTTGAACGAAAGCGCTTTGTTCGCTTCCACAGTCGGATTGAACATATATGGTATATTCCGTGTTGGTGGTTAGGTTGTTGAAGGTATAGAAAGTATCGGTCAGGTTAGTGATGAGCAAGTCATCGGAGTAGGTGCTGTCGGAGGGGAATATGGCCACATTCCAGCTGCTCTCACTGCCTGAAGCAGACCAACTGACTGTGATTTCATTTGAACTAATATTGTTGAGTGTGAGATGTGTAGGACGAGGACAGTTGGATAACAGGTTGACGGCAAAATTGTCCACATGCAGATTGTTGTCCGCATTGCTGGTGGTGGATTCCGCATAGATGGCGATTTTCACCAATCCGGTGAAGTTTTGGGCCGAACCATTTCTCAAAGGTATTTCCACATGGGTTAGGGTGGCCAGGTTGTTATAGGTGCCGAAGCTGTTGTTGGTTGTGTCGTTGTCCCAAACGAAGGCGTTGTTGGAAGACCAGGTTTGTCCGTTGTCGGTGGAGACGACGATGGCAAACTTGTCGTCAATGCCGTCCAAGTCGGGTGCTCCCGTAGAGCCGTAAGCGGTTAGCAAAACATCCATTTCCACTTGATAAGGAGTGGTGCCATCGCCTAAATCAATGCTGGGCGAAATCAACCAGTCTTTTCTCGAGGAACCCCAAATATTGTTGTAAATGTGTGAGCCGTTTCCAGCAATCATTTCCGAAGTGGATGTGTACCAATAGGATTGGCCAAAAGTCAAATTGGACACGGTGTCCAGTATGCCGGATGCTTGTGACCAACAATCAGTGGGTGGTATTATGTCATTGCTGAACTCTTCAAGGAAAGGTATGTTGTAAGCGCCACATGCGGTGGTAAAGGTATATGGAGATGTCCAGATGCTCGTTTCCGTGCCACAATCGGCTTTCACATAGACCTCATAAGTGGTGTAAGGGAGCAATCCGCCCAAGAGTAAGGAGTCGGCAGTGCAGGGAATGGCGGTCACGGTGTCAGGGTTGCCACCTGCGGGAACCACGGCCACGAGCCAAGCGTTTTCGGATCCCTGCGGGGTCCAGTGAATTGTAGCGCTGTCAGACAGGATATTGGAAGCCGTCACGGAAGTCGGACGCTGGCAGTCACTTGTTTCATACAAAGTAACATCATCAATGAAGATGACATTGTTGTTATAGGTTGAATCACTCACTTTATTCAAGATGGCAATGTACTTGCCAGTACCGGTATAGTTGGCGAAGGAGATGTCCACAGCGTCCCAATTGCTGTATGAGGTGGCGACAACCGTGTCCACAGGAACAAAGGTGTTGATGTCGTTAGCGGAATCCATAACGCCCACAATAGCGCGCCAAGCAGCGCCGCTGTAGTGATTATAACCTCTTATCATGAAAGAAAGTGTCAATGAGTTGACATTCAGGTTGGCGTCGATCTCCGGCAGTACAGCAGCATTGTAGTAACTTCCTGTAGAGTATAAATATAAAGCGCGCTCTCCGGAATAATGGTAAGAATAGGTGATGTATGGATAGTCGTAAGTGCCGCTGGTGTAAGTGTTTATGTGACCCCAGCAAGGAGGGAAGGTGAGGTTGGCAGTATGGTAGCCCTCAAATCCTTCGTTGAAAGGCAAACTTTCGGCCGTGATGACATCACAAGAGGTCATCGCTGTGATTTCGGTCGAAGCATATCCCAAATCCCCATTGCCACAGTCAATTCGCATGATAATGTTGTAATATGTGCCGCTGACAAGATTGTCCAAAACATATGAAGGACTTGCCGTCACATATTCCACAGTGTCGTATTCGCTGTCTGCCGCTTTTTTGTAATATAACACAAAATCAGTGGCGTTGTTGGGGGTGATCGGAGTCAGTGTTAAAGAATGCGTTGTGGGATTCGATACCGTCACACTGTCAATGCTGCCGCAAGTCAACTCTACAATGGAAATGTTGTCCACGGCGGCAGGGCTGTAGTCGTCATAACTTTCATCTGAATTTATCCAATGGAAATAGAGACGCTGGATGCCTGTCAGGTTCTCACTCAGCAGGATATTGGCTTGTTGCCAAGAGGGTTCATCCACAAATCGTCCTAAATACAGGGCGTTGGAAGGGGCGCCATTTACCGGATTGACAGGCGCTCCGATGTACACTTCCATGTAGTCGTAGAACTCGTTATAATCAGGATAAGCATAACCTTCGCATTTCCAGTCAAAAGACAGACTGTGAGGATTGCCCGTATTGCCCAAGTCTATATCGCGATAAGCCCACACATTGCTTTCCACATAAGTGTCATAGCCGTATGAGTTCCCGTTGTTGTCGGAGATGTAGAGGGCACGCGAACCCGTGTTGTGTGTGGCGGTGCCAATAGCCCATTTGTTGGGATTGTTGCCGTTCGCCAACACCCAGTTGTTGTCGTCACTGGTTTCAAATCCTGTGGAGTAGGGAATGGTACCTGGATTATCTTGGGTAGTGGCGATGGAAAACAGGCGCCAGGTGGATGTTTCGGAAGTGAGCGGGTCACAAATGGAACGAATGTAAAAATCGTAAGAGCTACTTGCTGTCAAACCGGAAATGGTGACAAAAGTGTCGGTGGTGTTGAGGGGTGTCACGGATGCGTCATTGGGATTGAAACCGGGGGCGCCGTAAGCATATTCCCACAGATTTTGTCCGTTGGAATTCCAGGAAAGGTTCACTGAATATTGGTCCGCCGCCGTCACATAGGGCATGGGCGGGAAGCAGTTGCTGCAACCGATGAAGGAGAAGAACGGTGTCGTTCCCAATTGGGATGCATCGGAGCAGGTGTAAATCAGCAGCCCATTGAAATAAACATCAAAAGAGCATTCTTCATCGTAAGTGTAACCAGAGCCTTCGCTCCACACGAGTGAGTAGGTGTTTCCAGCTGTAAGCGTGATGGAATCAATGGCAGAGTAGCCGTTCGACATGGCGATACTACCCACCACAGTGTTGCCTTGCTTCACAGATATGGCAGAACCGCCGTTCCAACCATCCCCGTAACTGTCATACATGTGAAAAACATAAGCACAAGAATTTTGGGCAAAAACACCCAAACAGGTTGTTAGGATCAAACCTAAAAGAAATAGTACTTTTTTCATAAAAAGAAATTTATGTGAATAATAAGAAAAATTCAAATGTACGGAGGAGAATAGTTTGTTTGTGTAGTTTTTGAGTGGAAAAGTGGTGCAAAAATAAGAAAATTAAAATAGGTATATACTTTCCAATATTTTTTCTTCATTTTCCCAAGTCAGTTCTTGCGCCGCCTTTTTGCAGTTCCCTTTGCATTGCATATAGAAATCCGGATTGCTTTGTAGTTGTCGGGCTGCTTTCACGATGGCTTCGGGGGTTATCTCGTCGGCCACCACACCTACTTGGTATTGTTGCACGATGCGTGCGCGCTCGGGCAGGTTGGAAACGATTTGCGGGGTGCCCGCTTTGATGTATTCGAATATTTTGTTGGGAAGACTGAACCGGGCGTTGGGGCCCACATCGTGGTCCATGGCCAGACCGGCGTCTGCCAAAGCCGTATATTGGAACAGCATGTCCTGTGTTTGGCGGGGAACGATGGTTATGCGGTCACCAAGATGCAGTTCGGTCACCATTCGGTGCAGTTTTGGAATGATGGTACCGCTGCCGATTATGAAAAGATGTGCGTCGGGCAGTTGTTGCATGGCCATTACGGACTCTTCGCCGCCGCGTCCCTCGTTCAAACCATTGCCCTGCAGGATGAGGTTGAACTTGTCGGTGGGCATTCCCAAGTCGGTTTTGGAGCACTTGAGCGGCGGCGTGCCCGCGGGCGGGATGTTGCGCACCAGATGAGCGCGTATGCCGTACTCTTGCTCGTATTGGTCCACGATGGACTGGCTGACGGTGATGACGGTTTTCAGTTTTGGGAAACAAAAGCGTTCAATGGCGCGCCAAACCTTGAGGGCAGCGGGATTACTGGTTACGGAAAGCTCGCCGCAGAAGTACTCGTGACTGTCATAGACCAGTCGCTTGCGCCGGAACTTGCTTACTAAAGTGTTGGGTAAAAGTGTGTCCAAATCATTGGCAATCAGCACATCACACTTTTTAAACAGCAGATAGAAGAAAAGCCGGAGGTTGTATTCGGCATAGAAAATCCAGTTTTTACGAAACAGCAAGCGCATCCTGTGCGTGTGGTACGCGCGTGGCGCCAACTCAGGAGAGTCGGCATAGCGGCGCCCCACCAGCGTGACATCATAGCCGTTGCGGGTGAGAAACATAGCTATCTTGTCCACACGGGCGTCCGTGTAGAGGTCATTGGTTACCGATAGGATGGCACGCTTCATTATTCGGCGGACATGCGGCCGTGGCAGTTTTTGTACTTCTTGCCGCTGCCGCACGGGCATGGATCGTTGCGGCCCACTTTCTTCTCCACGCGGATGGGTTGTGCACCCTTGCCTCCCGGAGCCACTTGGCGGCCTCCGCCAGCCACTTCCTCACGGCCGGTGGTCAGCTTTTTGGCATCCGATTGCGGCAACTGCGCCTCACGCACTTGCGGAGCCTCCTCCGCCATCGGGATTCTGCCCTTGTTCAGGAAGCTCACAATCTCCTGGCTGATGCGCACCAGCAGTTGGTCGAACAAGTTGAAGGACTCCAATTTATAGATCAACAGCGGGTCTTTTTGCTCGTAAGAGGCGTTTTGCACACTCTCTTTCAAGTCGTCCATGGCACGCAAGTGCTCTTTCCAGGCGTTGTCAATCACAGCCAAGGTGATGCCCTTCTCAAACGACAAGCCCACCTCGCGGCCTTTGGTTTCGTAGCACTTTTTCAGCGGAGCCACAATGTTGATGTTTTTGGTGCCGTCGGTGAACGGGATGGCGATGTTCTGGAACTTGTCGCCATGCTCCAGATATACGCGCTCCATCACTGGATAGGCCTGCTCGCTGATTTGCTGGAGTTTTGTTTTATAGTGGTCATAAACCACAGGATAAAGTTTTTCTATCAAGACATTGGGACGCTCCTGCAGGAAATACTGCTCGTCGAATGGGGATTCGCAGCCGAAAGTCTTGATCATGTCCATGTTGAAACCATCAAAATCTTTAGCTTCCCAGTTGTTGGTGACCACCGTTTCGCACACATCCTCAAACATCTGGGCAATATCGATGGCCAGACGGTCGCCGAACAGGGCGTTGCGGCGTTTGCGGTAGATGGTGGAACGCTGTTTGTTCATCACATCATCGTATTCCAGCAAACGCTTACGGATGCCGAAGTTGTTCTCTTCCACTTTCTTCTGGGCGCGCTCGATGGATTTGGAGATCATGCTGTGTTGGATGACATCGCCATCCTGATGGCCCATTTGGTCCATAACTCTGGCGATACGGTCGGAACCGAACAAACGCATCAGGTCGTCTTCCAGGGAGACGAAGAATTGGGAACTGCCTGGGTCGCCTTGACGGCCGGAACGGCCGCGCAACTGGCGGTCCACGCGGCGGGAGTCATGACGCTCGGTGCCGATGATGGCGAGACCACCCTTTTCGCGCACCTCCGGAGTCAGCTTGATATCGGTACCACGACCAGCCATGTTGGTGGCGATGGTCACGGTGCCCTCGCGTCCGGCTTCTGCCACAATGTCAGCTTCCTTCTTGTGCAACTTGGCGTTCAACACATTATGTTGGATGCGGCGGCTGGTCAAGATGCGGGAGAGCAACTCGGAAGTCTCCACCGAAGTGGTACCCACCAAAACGGGTCTGCCCTCTTCGTGCAACCGGATGATTTCGTTCACCACAGCGGCGTATTTTTCGCGTTTGGTCTTGTAAACCAAGTCGTTGGCATCGTCACGGATAACGGGTTTGTTGGTCGGAATCACCACCACATCCAGTTTGTAGATGTTCCAGAACTCACCGGCTTCCGTCTCAGCGGTACCAGTCATACCAGCCAGCTTCTTGTACATACGGAAGTAGTTCTGCAGGGTGATGGTGGCGTAGGTTTGTGTGGCGGCCTCCACCTTGACATTTTCCTTGGCTTCGATAGCCTGGTGCAGTCCGTCGGAATAGCGGCGGCCCTCCATGATACGGCCAGTCTGCTCATCCACAATTTTTACCTTATTGTCAATGATGACATATTCCACATCCTTGGCGAACATGGTGTAGGCTTTCAGCAACTGATGGATAGTGTGGATACGGTCAGAAGCCGTTGCAAAGTTGTTGTATATCTCTTCTTTCCGTGCGGTTTTCTCTTGCGGAGTGAGGTTTTCTTTCTCCAATTCGGCGATTTCGGCACCGACATCGGGCATGATGAACATCTTGGCCTCTTCCGCGTCACGGCTGATGAGGTCGATACCTTTGTCCATGATGTCCACCGTGTTCAGTTTCTCTTCAATGACGAAATAGAGTTCATCGTCAATGAGGTGCATATTGCGGTTCTGGTCCTGCATAAAGAAGGACTCTGTGCTTTGGAGCACCTGTTTCATGCCCGGTTCACTGAGGAATTTGATAAGGGCGGTGTTCTTGGGCAATCCGCGGTGCGCGCGCAGGAGCAGCATGGCACTCTCGTCCTGCGGTTTGGGATTGGGATTCTCGGCCAGCATCTTCTTGGCGCGGGTCAGAATTTCCGACACATACACGCGCTGTGCGTCATAAAGTTTTTGGACGATCGGTTTGTATTTGTCAAACTCCTGCTGGTCGCCTTTGGGTGTGGGGCCGGAAATGATCAACGGCGTACGGGCATCGTCAATCAACACGGAGTCCACCTCGTCCACGATGGCGTAGTTGTGCGGGCGTTGCACCAGTTCGCCGGTGTTGCGGGCCATGTTGTCACGCAGGTAGTCGAAACCGAACTCGTTGTTGGTACCGTAGGTGATGTCGGCATTGTAGGCGCGGCGGCGCTCGTCGGAGTTGGGCTCGTGCTTGTCGATGCAATCCACGGTGAGTCCAAGGAACTCATACAAGCGGCCCATCCACTCGGAGTCACGCTTGGCCAGGTAGTCGTTCACGGTGACCACATGCACGCCTTTGCCCGGAAGGGCGTTCAGATAGACGGGCAATGTGGCCACGAGGGTTTTACCTTCACCCGTTGCCATCTCGGCGATTTTGCCTTCGTGCAATACGATACCGCCGATGAGCTGCACATCGTAGTGGCACATGTCCCAGGTGATCATATTGCCGCCGGCGGACCAAGTGTTGCGATAGCGCGCAATGTTGCCGTCAATCTCGATGCCGTCATGGGTGGCGGCAAGGTCGCGGTCCAAGTCGGTGGCCGTCACCTCGATAATTTCGTTGTCCTTGAAACGGCGGGCGGCCTCCTTCATCACGGAAAAGGCCTCCGGCAGAATCTCGTTCAGCACATCCTGTGTGGTGTTATAGACCTTGTCTTCCAGTTTCTCCACCTCTTTGTAGAGATCCTGTTTCTCCTCGATGGGAAGGTCGTAATTGTTGTCCAGATAATCGCGGATTTCAGTCAGACGGTTTTCTTCGGCTTCCGTGGCTTTCCAAATCTTCTCACGGAATTCGACGGTTTTGTGACGCAGGTCGTCGGTGGACAGGTTTTTGATGGTTTCGTATGCCTCAAGCGCGCGGTTCAGTTTGGGCTTGAGCTCTTTCATATCGCGGTCGGCCTTGGTGCCGAAAAGTTTGGTCAGGAAATTTGCCATAAAAATGATGTTTTTTAAAAACGGCAAAAATACAAAAAATGTGCCAAAAATTGCACGCGGCAGATTGGTAATATGGAATTTTGGGAATGGTTGTTTGGATTTTTGGTTTTGTTAGTTAACGGCTAACGGCCAAGAGAAACTCTCTTCACATCCTCCACAAAATTCCTCACATCCTCCTCCGTCGTGTCCCAGCTGGTCACGAGCCGGATTTCATTCTCTTCTTCATCCCAGAAATAGAAGAAATGATGCTCCAACAGTTTGTCGGTGAGTTGTTTGGGCAACTTGAGCAGCAAGATATTGGCATCCGTCTTTTGGGTAAATGTGTCAAAGCCGGCATTGATGATGCCTTGACGCAAAAGTTGGGCCATGCGGTTGGCATTTTCCGCGTTGCTTTTCCAGATTTCATTTTCAAGATACGGAATAAGCTGACAGCTGATGTAGCGCATCTTGGAGCACAACTGGGAGCTTTGCTTTCGTATATATTTCAAATTCTCAGCCAATTCAGGGCGGAAGGCGATGACACACTCACACATCATCAAACCGTTCTTGGTGCATCCGAAACTCAAAATGTCAACGCCGCAATCCACGGTCATCTCCTTGAAGGATTTGTTCAAGGTTACCGCAGCGTTGGCGATGCGCGCGCCGTCCATGTGCAGGTACATGCCATATTGGTGGATGTAGTCCGCGATGGCTTTGATTTCCTCGCAAGTATAGACAGTGCCCAACTCAGTGCATTGGGAGATATAGACTACTTTGGGTTGCGAGTGGTGCTCAAAGCCCCAATTGATGAGGCGGGGCGCAATAAGTTCCGGCGTGAGTTTGCCGTCGGGTGTCTCAATCTCCCGCAAGGCGGAGCCAGTCAGAAACTCCGGAGCACCGCATTCGTCCACCGCGATATGGGCGGTCTTGGCGCAAAGGATGGAGTTGTACGGTTGCACGCACGCGCGCAACGATACCACATTGGCGCCCGTGCCGTTGAACACGAAATAGGGTTCTGCGGAATCGCCAAAATGCTTCTTTATCAATGCTTTGGCTTTCTCTGTATAAACATCGTCACCGTAGGCGTGCTGGTGATCCTGGTTGGCCTCTATGATGGCCTTCAAAATGTCGGGATGTATGCCCGAATGATTGTCGCTTCCGAAACTGTGCATTTTAAGGTGAATTTGGTAGAACCTTCTCAAATTTGTTATTCATAGTTGCTAAAATTATGTTGTTTTGTCTCAATCAACGAATTCCATTGCATTTTATTGCATTACCTTTTCACCGTGTACCCTTTTCCCGTGTACCGTGTACCTCATTCATCTCATGTACCCTTTCCCCCATTCACCCCATTCACCCCATGGACCAACTTCACCTCATGTACCCGCTTCACCTTTTCTCCCTGCAATGATTATCACCGCTCCTAAAATCAGGGCGATACCGATGGCGAGATTGAGGGTGAAGGGCTCACTAAAGACGAAAATGCCGATGAGTACGGCGGTGAGCGGTTCTAGGGCACCCAAAATGGCGGTGGCAGTGGAACCCACATATTTGGCGGCATACACCATCAGCACCAGGGCGAAGATGGCGGGCACCACGGCTAGCCAACCCACATAGAACCAACTGGTGGCGTTTTGCGGCAATGTGAGTGGCAGTCCTGCAATCAAAGAGTACACCACCATACCGAGTGTGCAGTAGAGGAGCACATAGAAGTTGATTTTGAAGGAGGACATCTGCAGGTTGCTCCGGTTGACCAATATTATATATAAGGCATACGAGAGCGCCGAAGCCAGCACCAGAATCACGCCGACAGTCGATAATGTGCCAGCGCTGTCACTCCAATAGAGCAAAACCACGCCCGCCCCTGACAATGCCAGTGACGCCACTGTGGTCCATGTAATGCGCTCACGGAAAAACACCGCCATAATCACGGCCGTCATCACCGGATAGGTGAACAATATGGTGGAAGCCACGCCCGCGGCCATATAATGGAAACTTAAGTAGAGGGTTAAAGAAGATACAATAAAAAGCAGTCCCAATCCTGTCAGTGCGGTGAATTCTTGTCGGGTGACTTTCAGCGACTCCTTACGGAAGAACATGACAACGGCGATAATGACCCATGCCAGTCCGAAGCGGTAAAACAGCACACTGTTGGTTTGCATGCCTTCCGCATACAGTTTTAAAGCGCCTAAAGGATTGGTGCCGTAGCAGACAGCGGCGGCAATGCCAGCCAGGGTTCCGATTAACTTTCGGTTACTCATTACCAGCCTCCTCTTTCACCCCATTTACCTCATTTATCCCTTGTTCCTCTTTCACCACATGCACCCTTTGTTCCTCCTTCATCCTCAGGTTTGTCAGCATAATGACGGCAAACGCGCCCCAGAAGGGCAACGAGAGTTTGTCGGTGTCCAAAAAATTGTTGAGGAAACCGTGCACAAAATAGGTGACCAATGCCAGCGTCATCATCAGGGCCAGCAAACGGTTGGTTTTGTCATGGCTGTGGTTGTAGGTGCGTATGCCGGTGAACAAGCTGACGAAAACCAGGGCAAGCACGGTAAGCAGGCCGGGAAATCCCGTCTCAGCGCACGGGCCGATGTACTCGCTGTGCGCGTTGCCTCCGTCGCCAAAGTCAGTGGTGATGATGGTCTTGAACTGGCTCTTCTGGAAAGGCGCATAGACAAATTGGTAGGTTCCAGGTCCCCAGCCCACCAGTGGCCGCTCCCGGATCATCCCGAAGGCGGAGTTCCAGCGGTTCAGGCGTTCCACATTGGAGGCGTCGGTGCTGATGTTGGATATCGACTGCAACTGCTCTGTCAAATTACCGGAAGCGTCTTGACTGTTACGACTCATTTTGTAAAGAATCTCCTCAGCGGAAAAATAGAGGAATGTCCCGACAATCAGTCCGCCAGCTACCAACCACGATAGTTTGATACGCAATTTGAGCACGATGAGCACACCGATGGCTACCACCAAACTGATCCACGCCGCGCGGCTGAACGACAAATAGAAGCCGATGGTCAGGATAACCGTCAAAATGGCGTAGAAGATTTTCTTTTTAGTGGTGTTGTCGGGCAGAAAGAAACAGCAGGCGGTGATAGGCAGGAAAAACGCCAATACCGCGCCGTAGGCCGTGTGGTCGTTGTAGAAAGGACTCATAATCCAATGACCGTGAAAATCATCAAAGCCGGTTAGGGAGTGTTTGTAGGTAGTGATGACAACCACCACGGCCAAGGCCACCGCATAGCAGTTGAAATAGCGCACCGCCTTAATCATGTCGTCTTTTACAAACTGAATCAACACCCAATAACAGGAAGTGGTGAACCATATCTTAGAGAGCCAGAATTTGATGGACACAACAGGTAACTCGCTGGTAATCACTGTAAATAACATCCATCCCAGATAGACGAAAAGGGCAATGGATATGGGGTGTGTCACCAATTTCCGATCCAAGTGCAGATCATATAGTATGCGGCATAGGAAGAGCAGAGTCAGGGCAATCATGATGATTTCCGCCGGTAAGGACAATCCGAGATGTATATCCTTGTTTTCCAGGATGACGGAAAATGGCGTGCATAGCGCCATAAGGTAAATCATCAGATCGAGGCGGAAGAGCAGAAGATAAACCAAGAATGCGGCGCCGGTCAGAAGCGGAACAATGGGTTGTTCTTTCAGAACGGCGTAAGCGTTGATGATGACAATCAGAATGCAGAAGCCAATTGTCAGCCACTGCTTCAGGGAAAGTCTATTCAACAGGTTCTTCAGCTTTTCCGGAAGGTTTTTCTTCAATTTTGTCGATCATTAAAAGCACGAAAATGGAAAGAATCAGCACGGAAAGGGTGGAGATGAGCACGATAAGAGAGCGTTTTGGGTAGCATTTCTTGTCGGCCACGATAGGGCGTTCCACCACGAACTTGACAGGCATGGAACCTTGCATGTCGAGTTGGGCATCCAGCATTTTCTGTTTGCAGAGGGCCTGGTATTTGAGGAAAGAGAACTGCATGTTCTGCAGGGCGTAGAGCCGAGGTCCCCATACGGCCAGTTTTTCCTGCTCTTTGTTCAGCCGGCTGATGGCGGCGGCGTTGCCTTGCGCCACGGCGATGGCATATTGCTGCATGACACGCTCGGATTGTCTTTCCACATCAAACACGCCGCTGTCCATACAAATGCGGATGGAGTCGTCAATGCGGCGCACAGCTTGGTCAATGGAATCCAATTGGTTGCAAAGGGCTTCGTAGGCAGCCGCGGCACGCTCGTGCTCCGTGCGGTTCTTGATGGTGTCCAGCAAGCGCAGGATGTCGTTGGTGATGTCGCAAGCCAAAGCGGGATCCTCATCCTTTACGGAAATGGATATGGCGCCGTAGCTGGTGCGCTTGATCTCAATGTTGCTGCCCATGATCTTCAGGATCTTGGTGTACCAGCCCTTGGAGTCCGTTTTCAGATCATAATGCTCGGCCAGATTGTGCATCTTTATCAAAGAATCCTTGATTTCTCGCGATTCCAATAGTTGCATCATCTGTTCGGTCTCCTCTTCCGTGGCGTATGCCTTGATGTCGAGGCGCTCGTTGTAGTTTTCCTCGTTCAACAGGATCTTGGCCATGGAGTTGGTGCGCGGTGCGTAGATGATGGCCGAGGATTTGTATTTGGGCTTGATGAGGAAAGAGCAGACAAGGGAGACCACAAAGGTGATGGCGCAGATGAAAATCAGCCATTTGCGCTTGCCCCACAAGAACTTCATCAAACTGAAGGAGTTGTATTGGTTGTTATTTTCCATTAACGGGGTGTTTTAATTGGATGTTTAATTCGTCTAATTGGGCTTCGCTCACCGGAGTAGGTGCGGGCAGCATGGTGTCGCGGCCAGCGTTGTTCTTCGGGAAAGCGATGAAGTCGCGAATGGTGTCGCAGTCGGACAGAACGGCGCACATACGGTCGAAGCCGAAGGCGATGCCACCGTGCGGCGGAGCACCATACTTGAAGGCGTCAATGAGGAATCCAAACTGGCTCTGCGCTTGTTCTTCGCTGAAATTCAGGGCTTTGAACATGCGCTTTTGCAATTCCGGATCGTGAATACGGATGGAGCCGCCGCCGATTTCGGAACCGTTGATGACTAAGTCGTAGGCGTTGGCGTTCACCGCACCAGGGTTGCTCTCCAACATGCTTTCGTGCTCCGGCTTCGGGGCCGTGAACGGGTGGTGCATGGCGTAGAAGCGTTGGGTCTCCTCATCCCATTCCAACAACGGGAAGTCAATGACCCACAGCACTTTGTATTCGCCGGCTTTGCGCAAACCGAGACGATTGCCCATTTCCAGACGGAGCGTGCCCAGTTGGGTGCGCGTCTTCATGGCCTTGCCTGACATGATGAGGATAAGGTCGCCGGGTTTCGCTTCACAGCGTTCGGCCACCGCCTTCAAATCGTTTTGGTCATAGAACTTGTCCACGGAGGATTTGAATGTGCCGTCAGCGTTGCACAGGATATAGACTAAACCGCCTGCGCCCACTTGCGGACTTTTCACAAACTCCACCAATTGGTCAAGCTGCTTGCGGGAGTAATTGCCGCATCCGTCAACTTTGATACCGGCCACCAGTTCTGCCTCATTGAAAACCTTGAAATCCTTGTGCTGAAGCAGGTCATTGAGTTCCACGAAACGCATTCCAAAACGGGCATCCGGTTTGTCGGAACCGTAGTATTTCATAGCGTCAGCCCATGTGATGCGTTCTACAGTGTCGATATCTATATTTTTGAAAGTCTTGAAGATATGTTTTACCAAACCTTCGAAAATATTGAGAATGTCCTCTTGTTCAATGAAAGACATTTCGCAGTCGATTTGGGTGAACTCCGGTTGGCGGTCGGCGCGAAGGTCCTCATCGCGGAAGCAGCGCACAATCTGGAAATAGCGGTCCATGCCGGCAATCATCAGCAGTTGTTTCAGCGTTTGCGGTGACTGCGGCAGGGCGTAGAACTCACCCTGGTTCATGCGGGAGGGCACCAGAAAGTCGCGCGCGCCTTCGGGAGTGCTGTTTACCAGGAACGGGGTTTCAATCTCCAAGAATCCGTGCTCGCTGAGATATTTGCGGATTTCCAAGCCCAGTTTGTGGCGGAAAATAAGGTTGTTTTTCACCGGATTGCGACGGATGTCCAAGTAACGGTATTTCATCCGAAGTTCGTCGCCGCCGTCAGACACATCCTCGATGGTGAACGGGGGCACGGCGGATTCATTGAGCACGTTGACTTCGGTCACATCGATCTCAATGTCGCCGGTAGGGATGTTTTTGTTCTTGCTATAGCGTTCAATGACGGCGCCGGTGGCCTGAATGACCCACTCGCGGCCCATTTTTTCCACCTTTTCGCAGAGTTCGGGGCGCTGTTCGTGGTTGAAGGCCAACTGCGTGATGCCGTAACGGTCGCGCAAATCAATGAAAATCATGCCGCCCAAATGGCGCACTTTCTGAATCCAACCGCACAATGTGACGGTCTGGGAAACGTTGGCGATAGTGAGTTCGCCGCAATTATGTGTTCTTAACATTACTTTATTATTTTAGAGGCGCAAAAATACAAAAAATACTTCCCAAATAAGCACAGGTAACCGGAAAAATAATGAGTAATTGCCAAATTAAAGAGGTGGGAAATGTGCTTTCATGGAAGAAATAGGTGGGACAGCGGTTACCTGCTCACGAAACACGCCGCAAAAATAACAAAATTTTTCTGTGTATTAAAATTTTAAGAATAAATTTATTAACAAAATATTAACAAATAAATACCGAAAAAAATAGTACTTTTGCAATCTCAAACAAAACGAAATGAATCCCGAGGAAACTATATTATCCCAATTGAATGACCAGCAGCAACTGGCTGTAAAACAGGTGGATGGACCTGTCATGGTGATTGCGGGCGCGGGTTCGGGCAAGACGCGTGTGCTCACCTACCGCATCGCCTATATGCTGGCGCGCGGCGTGAACCCCTATCGGGTTCTGGCCCTCACCTTCACCAACAAGGCGGCGGCGGAGATGCGCGCCCGTATCGTCAACCTCGTGGGCGGCGATGTGGCCAAGGCCGTGACCATGGGCACTTTCCACTCTGTGTTTTACCGTATTCTGCGCGCCGAGGGCGATAAACTCGGCTATACCCATAACCTTACCGTTTACGACACTGACGACTCCAAGTCCCTGATCAAGAACATCGTCAAGGACATGAACCTGGATCCGAAAATATACTCTCCCAACTTTGTGCTCAACCGCATCTCCATGGCGAAATCCAATCTGTTGTCGCCGCAAGAGTATGCCAACAATCCGGAGATTATGTCCGCCGACCGTATGGCCGGCAAACCGCTCATTTCGGAAATCTTCGCCAAATACAACCTCCGGCTGAAAAACGCTGACGCGATGGATTTTGACGATCTGCTCTACTATATGAATGTGCTCCTGCGCGACTTTCCGGAAATGCTCTACAAATATCAAAACCGCTTCAACTACATTTTGGTGGATGAGTATCAGGATACTAATTTTGCCCAATATCTCATTATCAAGAAGTTGGCGGCACAGAACCAAAATATCTGCGTGGTGGGCGACGATGCCCAAAGCATTTATGGCTTCCGTGGTGCCGATATCCAGAATATCCTCAATTTCCGCCGAGACTATCCCAATGCTTTGATTTTCAAGTTGGAGCAAAATTACCGCTCCACCCAGAATATCGTGAATGCCGCCAATGCCATTATCAAGCATAACAAGGACCAGATGCCGAAGGATGTTTGGACCGATAACGAGGCAGGTGCGAAAATAAACCTTATCAAAGCCGGCAGCGATAATGACGAGGCACATGCCGTGGCCAGCGCCATCTTCGAAATCAAGATGAACAAGCACGCCAACAACGGCCAGTTTGCCATCCTGTACCGTACGAATATCCAATCCAGAACACTGGAGGAGGCGATGGTGAAACGCCATATCCCCTACAAGATTTATGGCGGTCTTTCGTTTTACAAACGCAAGGAAATCAAGGATGTGCTGGCCTATTTCCGCTTGACCATCAACCATTATGACGAAGAGTCGCTGCGCCGTGTCATTAACTATCCGATGCGCGGGTTGGGCGACACCACCATCTCGCGCGTGGCCGCCACCGCCAACGAGCGCGGCGTGCACTTTTGGGATGTGGTGAGCGCGCCCCAACAATACGGACTGGAGGTGAACGCCCCGACCATGAACCGGTTGGTGGAGTTCGCCGACATGATCAAGGGTTTTGCCGCCCAACTGCAAACCACAGATGCGTACGAATTGGGCAAACAGATTGTCCTGAAGACCGGTATCGGCAAAGTGCTGAAGGAAAATTCGGACGAGAAGGAGCGTTTGGACCATGTGGAAGAATTGTTGGACTCTATGAAAGGTTTTACGGAGAAAGAGCCCGAAAGCAACTTTAATGAGGCCACCGGAGAGATTATGGAGGAGTATTTCCCGTCGCTGGACCACTTTATGGAGTCCATCGCCTTGTTGAGTGACGATGAGGAGAACAGCGCTGAGGAGAACGAGGACAAGGTGAAGCTGATGACCATCCACTCGGCCAAGGGTTTGGAGTTTGATTATGTGTTTATTACGGGTTTGGAAGAGAACCTGTTCCCGTCGTCGCAATGCGCCAACTCGCGGCAGGAGATGGAGGAGGAGCGCCGGTTGTTTTATGTGGCGTTGACCCGTGCGCGGAAGATGGTGACGCTGACCTGTGCGCAGACACGCTATCGTTTCGGCTCGCTACAATTCTGCGAGGACAGCCGTTTCTTGGAAGAGATTCCCGACAAGTTCCTGAATATCACGCAGAAAGCTTCGGAGGGCAGTGGTGCCTTCGCGCGCAAGGACGATGACCGCTGGTGGAAGTCCGGCGCATGGTCCGCCAAGGGTAATTTGAAACCGCTTGGGACAACCTCGCCCCGGAGCACGCAGACTTCCCGTCCGTCGGTGCCGAAACCGCAGGTGAAAACGCGCTCGGAGGTGCAACTTGACCAGGTGGGCACACTGGCATCCTATGACCAGATTCAACCCGGCGTGCGCGTCTATCACGGCAAGTTCGGTTATGGCAATGTGACCTCCGTGGAAGGCGCGGGACCCGATGCCAAAGCACAGGTCGCCTTCGATACCGTGGGCGTTAAAACCCTACTCCTGAAATTTGCTAAATTAGTGATTCCAAAATAATTACGACTATGTTATTCCGTACCAATATACCCGCTCCGCAGTTCCCGTTCAAAATCGGATTCGACGACAGTATCATGCTGCTCGGTTCCTGTTTTTCGGACAATATCGGCAGTTATTTCGACCGGCACCGCTTCCAGGTGTGCTCTAATCCCTTCGGCGTGCTGTTCAATCCCATTTCCATTGACCATTCACTGCGCTTGTTGATGGACCCGGACACATTCGACAAAGACCGCTATTTCTACCGCAATCGCGACATGTGGGTGAGTTTTGCCCACCACGGGCGTTTCTCACGCGAGAATTTCGACGATTTTGAGCGGAATATTGACGAACAACTCGCCAATGCCTCCGATTTTCTGAAACATACGGATTATCTTTTCATTACCTTCGGCACCGCATTCTGCTATAAATTCATTCCCCGCGACCTGATCGTTTCCAATTGTCATAAAATCCCGAATTTCAAGTTCGATCGGATTCGTCTGGATGTGAAAAAGATTGTGGCACAATGGAATATGACCATACAGAAACTGCTGGAGATGCGCCCTGACTTGAAAATCATCTTCACGGTCAGTCCGGTGCGACATGCGGGCGACGGTATGCACGAAAACACCCTGAGCAAATCGGTGCTTCTGCTCGCTGTGGATAAATTGGTGGACAATGAGACCACCTTCTATTTTCCTGCGTATGAGTTCCTTATCGATGACTTGCGCGACTACCGATTTTATGCCAAGGATCTCAGTCATCCGAACGATTTGGCGGTGGAATATTTAGAGGAGAAAGTGGCGGAGTCGTTCTTCACTCCGGAGACGCAAGAACGGGTATGGCAGATACGGCAGGAAAACAAATTCCTGAATCACAAGAGATTGCATAGGGATTAATCCTAAAATTCCAGCATGATTTGGGCTTTTGTCAGGAGGCGAAATTTCTTTCATTTTACCTCTTGACAAACGCTTTTTTTTGTTGTATCTTTGCACGCCCAAATATTATACAATGAAGTTATCAGAATTTAAGTATTATCTGCCTCAGGATTTGATTGCTCTTTATCCCGCTGAGGAGAGAGATGAGGCGCGTTTGATGGTGTTAAACCGCAAAACCAAAACCATCGAGCATAAAGTTTTCAAAGACATTCTGGATTATTTTGACGAGGGTGACCTGTTCGTGATGAACAACACCCGCGTGTTCCCGGCGTTGCTGTACGGCGAGAAAGAACAGACTCGTGCAAAAATCCGCGTTTTCCTGCTCCGTGAGTTGGACGAGGAAAGCCGCCTCTGGGATGTGCTGGTGGACCCTGCCCGCAAAATCCGTATTGGCAACAAACTATGCTTCTGTGAAGACGACAGTTTGGTGGCTGAGGTTATTGACAACACCACCTCGCGTGGCCGTACCTTGCGTTTTCTCTTCGATGGCGACCATGACGCTTTCAAGAAGAAACTGATGGATTTGGGCACCACACCACTGCCGGAGGATATCCAGCGTTTGCGTGAAATCGTGCCGCAGGACGAGCAGGATTATCAAACCATCTACGCCACCGAAGAGGGTGCCGTGGTGGCCCCCGCCGCCGGTTTCCACTTCAGCCGCGAGCTGCTTAAACGCATGGAACTGAAGGGCATTGAACGCACCTATGTGACACTGCACGCCGGCCTGAGCAATTTCAACGATATCGATGTGGAGGACCTCTCCAAACACAAACCCGACTCGGAGCGCATGATTATCCGGGCGGATGTGGCCGACACCATCAACAAGGCCAAAGATGAAGGCCACAAGATTGTGATGGTGGGCACCACCACAACCAAGGCGCTGGAGTCGTCCGTATATGCCAACGGGCATGTGAAAACCACCCAGATGAATGGCAAAGAGGATGCCTGGACCAACAAGTTCATCTATCCTCCTTATCGTTTTATGGTGGGCGACGCTATGATCACCAACTTCCACGCTTCACAAAGCTCCATGCTGATGATGGTGGCCGCGTTTGGCGGATATGAGTTCGTGATGCGCGCCTATAAAGAAGCCGTGGCCGAGAAATACAGATTCCTGACCTACGGTGATGCAATGCTGATTATTTAACTTTTTTTAAACCTATACTACGACTATGGCAAAATCTTACGAAGCGGCGGGTGTTCGCCTGGAAGCCGGCTACGAGTCCGTGCGTTTGATAAAAAAACATATTTCCCGAACCGAAAGACCGGGCATGATGGGCAATATCGGCAGCTTTGGCGGCATGTTCGACTTGGCCTCCCTCAATTACAAGGAACCCGTTCTGGTGAGCGGCACCGACGGTGTGGGCACCAAGTTGAAAATCGCCTTTATGATGGACAAGCATGACACCATCGGCCAAGATGCGGTGGCCATGTGTGTGAACGATGTGCTGGCTCAAGGCGCGGCACCGTTGTTCTTCTTGGACTACATTGCCGTGGGAAAGAACGAACCCGCTAAAATAGAGCAGATTGTGAAAGGCGTGGCCGACGGTTGCGTGCTCTCCAATTGCGCCCTCATTGGCGGCGAAACCGCTGAGATGCCCGACATGTACAGCGAAGATGAATATGACATCGCCGGGTTTACCGTTGGCGCGGTGGAGAAGTCAAAACTCATCGACGGCTCCCAAGTGAAAGTCGGCGACCTGCTCATCGGGCTTGCCTCCTCCGGCGTACACTCCAACGGGTTTTCCCTCGTTCGTAAGATTGTGTTCAAAGACAATCAGTTGGACTTGAACACGCAGTACGAAGGCCTTCCCGACACATTGGGCAATGTGCTGCTCGCACCTACCCGCATTTATGTGCGCCCCGTATTGGAAGTGTTAAATAAAGTGAATATTCACGCCATCTGCCATATCACGGGCGGCGGTTTCGACGAGAATATCCCGCGCGTGCTGCAACCCGGACAGGGCATCTTCGTGGAAGAAGGCACTTGGGAAATGCCCGCCATCTTCCCGTTCCTTGAGAAATACGGGAAAGTGGAACACCGCGAGATGTTCAACATTTTCAATATGGGTATCGGCATGGTGCTGGTGGTGGATCCCGCCGACCGTGACCAGGTATTGGATATGTTCACCAAACTCGGTGAAAAAGCGTTCGTTATCGGCAAAGTGACCGATAAGGAAGGCGTCGATATTAAATTGAAATAAGATGAGAAAATTATTTTTTCTGCTCTTCCTCCTGGCTGGAGCAGGTTTCGTGTTCGCACAGGATTCGGATGAGAGTCCGAAAGTGCGCGTGAGCGTCCGCGTGGGTGGAGTGGGATCTTTGTATGTGTCCCCCAAAGGCACATCCATCGGACTGAATCCTTCGGATGAGTATGCCACCAATTCGATGAAAATCGGAGTCACCGCCGGGGTGTCTGTTAATGTTCCCCTGACTCCCAAACTCTTTCTGCAAACCGGACTCATGTACTCCATGCAGCGGAACGGTGAGCATGGTTTTGCTACCTACTTGGTCAACGATACCAACTTGTCGGTGGACGCGACCATCAAATACAAGTCCCATCACCTCCGCCTTCCGTTGATGCTGATGTATCATCACACCACCAATCCCAATCATTTCTGCGCTGGGGCGGGTGTTTTCGCTGATGTGGCCATGGGCGGACGGCTTAACTATTCCTCATCCGCGCGTCTCACCCCCGGTGACAGTTATATTTTTGAAGGCGACTTTGACCCGTTTTCACCCGGAAACAAATATCTGAATTATCACATCGCTTCTGACGAGTACACTCAAAAATATCTCTTGGGCAACGGTCCTTTTTTCAAAAGGTTTAATTTCGGGGTCTCGGCAGAGATCGGTTACCAGATTTCCAAAGTATATCTGGGAGTGCACCTTGATTTCGGCATAATCAATATGGCCCGACCTGAAATGTGCGGCGAACTGTACAAACAACGCCCGTTGGATGTGATGGTTTTAATCGGATATAACATCAATTAATATGAAACACATAGGACCGCATGTCAGCGCGACCGGAGGTGTGGAAAACGCCCCGTTGAACGCCATGGCCGTAGGCGCCACCGCCTTTGCCTTGTTCACCAAAAACCAACGCCAGTGGGTGTCTGCGCCGCTGACCGCCAAATCCATTGAAGCGTTTAAACAAAACTGTGAAAAAGCGGGCATAACCGCAGATTTCATTCTCCCCCACGACAGCTATCTCATCAATTTGGGACAACCCGAGGATGAATCGCTGCAGAAATCGAGAGACGCTTTCCTCGATGAGATGAAACGCTGCGAACAATTGGGACTCAAGATGTTGAATTTCCATCCGGGTAGTCATCTCAACAAGATTTCGCTGGAAGATTGCCTCCGGCGCATCGCCGAGAGCATCAATCTGGCATTGGACCAAACACAAGGTGTCGCGGCTGTTATTGAGAATACCGCCGGACAAGGTTCCAATGTGGGATTCAGTTTCCAACATATCGCCTATATCATTGACAAAGTGGAGGATAAGAGCCGCGTGGGCGTGTGCATCGACACTTGCCACACCTATTCCGCCGGCTATGATTTGAAGACCGAAGAGGGCTATAACAGCACCTTCCGTGAATTTGACGAAACTATCGGCGACCATTACCTGCGGGCCATACATCTGAATGACACCAAGAAACCTTTCGCTTCCCGCGTCGACCGTCACGACAACATTGGAAAAGGATTGTTGGGAATGGAGTTCTTTGAACGCTTTATGCGTGACAAACGCTTTGATAATATGCCAATTATCCTGGAAACACCCGACGACTCGTTGTGGGCGGAAGAAATCAGGCTGTTGTATTCTATTGAAAATAAGTAAGTTACAAGATATTTCATTTTTTTAGTTGTGTTTTAAAAAAAAGTGTATTTTTGCAACCTCAAAACACCTAATGCTGCGTTCTTCTAACGGTTAGGAATCAAGATTCTCAATCTTGCAATATGAGTTCGATTCTCATACGCAGTACTCTCAAGCACCTTCTTTTGAAGGTGCTTTTTTTATATATTTGGCGGAAAAAGACACCATGAAAATATCGAATTATCCGCTGTTGAAAATCCTGTTGCCCTTCGTTTTGGGCATAATAGGAGGTTATTTTGCCCATTTCCCCTTCCGTTTTTGCCGAATATGGTATTTTTTGGCGGTCGCTTTTTGGCTTTGTTCCTGTATCCTTACGCTTTTCAAGACTTATAAATGGCAATGGGTGAAAAACCTGGCGCTTACGACGGGTTTCTTTTTTGCGGGATTGTCGGCGGTGAATTTCCGATTTTCATCCCATCTCTCCCCCAAGGAAGTCCGATTGATAGACGAAAACCAAGACTGGGTGGTGCGGGTGGTTGATTTTCCCGTGCTGCGCGCCAAAACGGTGAAATTGGTGGCTGAGGTGTCGCAAACCTATGCGGGAAAGTCCATTAAAGATCGCGTGATGCTTTATGTGCAGCGCTCTCCCGATTCGGAGAAAATTGCTTACGGTGATATTCTGTTGCTACATACACAATTAACGGAGTTTGCGTCGCCCAAAAATCCAGATACTTTTGATAATCAACGATATATGCAGCGAAAAGGCATCTATCACACCGGTTATGCGCGTGAGGGATTCTGGCAACAAGTGGAGCATCGCCCACCTAATCCACTGAAATCCTTGGCACATCGGATGCAGGCGCTATTGTCAGAGCAGTTCGCCAAGTCGGGCATGTCGGGGCGCGAGTATGATATTGTGAGAGCCATCTTGTTGGGTGATGATGACACGATGGAACCGGAATTGAAGACCACTTACGCCGCTGCCGGTGTAAGCCATATTCTCTGTGTGTCCGGAATGCATGTGGGTGTTATCTTTTTGATTCTGAATTTTTTATTACGCCCGTTTGATTTGTTCAAAAGCACCCGGATAATCAAGGCGCTGGTGCTGTTGCTCGTCATCTGGCTTTATGCGCATATCACAGGTCTTTCCCCTTCCGTGACGCGCTCGGCCACCATGTTCACTTTCGTCACGATAGGGCAACTGATCCAGCGCAACACCAATGTGTTCCACAGCATCCTGGCATCCCTTTGGATATTGCTCACATTCAATCCTTTACTTCTTTTTGAATTGGGATTCCAACTCAGTTATTTGGCGGTTACGGGCATTGTGCTGATTCAACCGATACTGGCTTCCATATATCATTGTAAAACCAAAATCGGTGACTATTTTTGGGGTTTGGTCACGGTGTCGGTGGCGGCGCAAATCTGCACATTCCCTATTTCGGTGCACTATTTCGGGCAGTTTCCGAACTACTTTCTGCTGTCCAACATGTCAGTAATCACGCTCTCTTTTGTGGTGATGATGACGGGCGTGGCACTGTTGGGAGTTTCTTTTGTCCCCCTTGTAAGCCGTTGGGTAGCGTTTCTTCTGACATGGGAGATTCGGATTATGAACAACATCATCTCTTTTGTGGAGGGCATTCCAGGTTCGGTAACGCGGAACATTGATTTTTCAGGATGGCAAGTCCTGTTGTTATACATTTTTATTCTATTGGTATATTTGGCTTTGCGTTATCGCAACCGAAGGGTGGGGTGGGCAGCATATATGATGTTCGCCTTGTTTTCCAGTACCTTTTTGGTGCGTAAGATAGGATTGTTGAAGCAGGAGGAAATGGTGGTGTACTCGATGCGGAATTCCTGTGCCATAGAGTTTTGTAAACAACAACGGAGCGTGTTTTTCTCCGATTCCATATTGGGTGACACGAGCGAGGCGTACCGGTATGCGGTCGCCAATCATGTGCGCCGGCAGCACGCCGCCTGCCTGTTCCTACCCGTAGATACTGCCGTTTACGACAGCGATTTTCTTTGTAAGCGGGGACCGATGGTGCGGTTTAACCATCAGACTTATTATCTTTTAAAAAGAAAGGAGAAAGTGTATCCGGCGTCAGAACGCCTGGCGGTGGATGTGCTGATTTTGCGGCACAATCCGATACAACAACCCGCTGAGGTGGCTGAGGTGTTGTGTTTTAAAGAGGTGGTCGCCGATGGAACCAATACGAAATTCTATGTGCAACGGTGGGAAAACTGGTGCAGGGAGGAAGGAGTGCCTTTCGCCATCCGATGAGGAAGAACAAAAAAATAGGGTCCCTTTGAACCCTACTTTTTAGAAATTATGCGTATTGAATATTAGTCTTGCATCAGGATGTCGAGCATCTTGATGGCGCAGTCACTGATGATGGAACCGGGTCCGAAGATGCAGGCGGCGCCGGCTTTGTAGAGGAAGTCGTAGTCCTGCGGCGGAATCACACCACCCACGATGACCATGATATCCTCGCGGCCCAATTTCTTGAGTTCCTCGATAACTTGAGGCACCAGTGTCTTGTGGCCTGCGGCGAGGGAGGAGACGCCCAGAATGTGGACATCGTTCTCCACGGCCTGCTTGGCGGCTTCTGCCGGAGTCTGGAACAAGGGTCCCATATCCACATCGAAACCGATGTCGGCATAACCTGTGGCCACTACCTTGGCGCCGCGGTCATGGCCGTCCTGGCCCATTTTGGCAATCATGATACGAGGACGACGGCCCTCCTTCTTGGCGAAAGCGTCGCAAAGGTCGCACGCTTTCTTGAAACTTGCATTGTTTTGTTGTTCTGCACTATACACGCCTGAAATCAGATTTATTTTTGCTTTGTAACGACCATAAATTTCTTCGAGGGAATCGGAAATCTCACCGAGGGAGGCGCGCACGCGGGCGGCCTTGATGGAGAGATCCAGGAGGTTGCCGTTGCCGGTCTTGGCGCATTCGGTCAGGGCGGCGAGGGCGGCTTTCACCTCATCCTCGTTGCGGTTGGCGCGGAGCTCGGCCAAGCGCTTGATCTGTGCTTCACGCACGGTGGTGTTGTCCACTTCCAGCGTCTCAATAGGCGACTCTTTGTCGAGTTTGTATTTGCTGACGCCAATAATGGCTTCCTTTCCGGAGTCGATACGGGCTTGCTTGCGGGCAGAGGCCTCTTCGATACGCATCTTCGGGATGCCGGTTTCGATGGCCTTGGCCATGCCGCCCAGAGATTCGATTTCCTGGATGTGCTTCCAAGCGCGGTGGGCGATTTGGTGCGTCAAGCTTTCCACATAGTAGGAACCTGCCCACGGGTCGATGGATTTGCAGATCTTGGTTTCTTCCTGAATGTAAATCTGCGTGTTACGCGCGATACGGGCCGAGAAGTCGGTCGGCAGGGCGATGGCCTCGTCCAAAGCGTTGGTGTGCAATGACTGGGTGTGTCCCAGGGCGGCGCCCATGGCTTCCACGCAGGTGCGGCACACATTGTTGAACGGGTCTTGCTCGGTGAGCGACCAGCCGGAGGTCTGGCAGTGCGTACGCAACGCCAGTGATTTCGGGTTCTGCGGGTTGAACTGTTTCACAATCTTGGCCCACAGCATACGGGCGGCACGCATCTTGGCGATTTCCATGAAATGGTTCATGCCCACGGCCCAGAAGAAGGACAAACGCGGGGCGAAATCGTCCACGCTCATGCCGGCGTTCACACCCGCGCGAAGGTACTCCAGACCGTCAGCCAGTGTGTAGGCCAGCTCGATGTCGCTCGTGGCACCCGCTTCTTGCATGTGGTAACCGGAAATGGAGATGGAGTTGAACTTCGGCATGTTCTTGGAAGTGAACTCGAAGATGTCGGCGATGATCTTCATGGAGTGCAACGGCGGATAGATGTAGGTGTTACGCACCATGAACTCCTTCAAGATGTCGTTCTGGATGGTACCCGACAGTTGGTCCATGCTCACGCCTTGTTCTTCGGCGGCCACAATATAAAAGGCCAAAATCGGAAGCACGGCGCCGTTCATGGTCATGGAAACGGACATCTTGTCCAGCGGAATCTGGTCGAAAAGGATTTTCATGTCGAGGATGGAGTCCACAGCCACACCGGCTTTGCCCACATCGCCCACCACGCGCGGGTGGTCGGAGTCGTAGCCACGGTGCGTGGCCAAGTCGAAAGCGATGGACAAACCCTTCTGCCCGGCCGCCAGGTTGCGGCGGTAGAAGGCGTTGGACTCTTCGGCGGTGGAGAAACCCGCATATTGGCGGATGGTCCACGGACGGAAAGCGTACATCATGGAGTAGGGCCCGCGCAGGAACGGCGGAATGCCCGCCGTGTAGTTGAGGTGCTCCATGCCGGCTAAGTCGTCTTCGCCATATACCTGTTTGACAGGTATTTGCTCGGCGGTCATCCAATCGGCCGAAATGTTATGTTCTTTTTCCCATTTTTTAAAATCTTCCTGATTTTCAGGGATTTTCTTGAAATCTACTTGACTAAAATCTGGACGCATTTTTATTAAATTTACACACTCATATTTTGAGGGTGCAAAGATACAAAAAAGAGTTCATAAAGTTCATAAAGTTTGTAATGTTTGTGAAGTTCATGAAGTTTGGAGAGATTGTGAACTTTGCTGTTGCGTTTGTGGGCTGCATTTTGAACTTTGTACTTTGAATTTTATTTTGTATTTTTGCCGCTTAAATGTTTTAAAATGAAAAAGACTGCGACTTTTCTTATCTTATTGAGTGTTATTGTTTTATCTTCCTGCTCTTCTCAGAAGAAAGTGGAATCGGATTCTAAAAAAACGAATTCCGCTGCGGAAGTGAAGACGGAAGCCAAAGCAGAAAATAAACCCGAAAAAATGACAGAGGTACTGATTAAGACAACCAAAGGCAATATCAAGATTGCCTTGTACAACGAAACGCCCCAACATCGGGACAATTTTATCAAACTGGTAAAAGAAAACTATTATGATGGCGTCTTGTTCCATCGTATTATCCAAGGATTCATGATCCAGACAGGTGATCCGGACTCCAAGACGGCGAAACCGGGCCAGCGTCTGGGCGCCGGCGGTCCCAGCTATCGCATTCCGGCGGAGTTTGTGCCAACATTGTATCACAGAAGAGGCGCTGTGGCCGCTGCCCGTGACAACAATCCGGCGAAAGCTTCCTCCGGCTCACAGTTCTACATCGTTGACGGCAAACCCTATGACAACGCTTACCTCGATATGCTGCAACAACGCACGGGCAAGGTGTTCAATGAGGAACAGCGCCAGATTTACACCACCCTCGGTGGCGCACCCTTCCTGGATGGCGACTACACCGTCTTCGGACAGGTGCTCAGCGGTATGGAAGTGGTCGATAAGATCGCCGCACAACCCAAAGACCAATTCGACCGCCCGATGGAAGACATTAAAATTATTAGTGTAACGATTTTGAATTAGTTTTGGCATTAGCTCTCACAACTCAAGTCTCAAATCCCAACTTCACCCCATTTACCCAATCATAGTATGAAATCCATTGAAGAAATAAAATCGGAAATACAGAATTACATCATTGAAAATCCGGAAGCGCTGGAGCAGTTCCGTCTTCTCTTCCTGAGCAAGAAGAGCGAGCTTCAAGCCATGTTTGGAGAAATCAAGAATATTGCGCCGGAAGAGCGTAAAGGTTTCGGTCAGATGCTGAACGAACTGAAAAACATGGCCCAGCAGCGTTTTGAGGAACAGAGGGCCAAGATGGAAGCGGCGGTCTGCTCCATGAGCAACATCGCGGATGTGACGCGTCCTTCCGCCAACATCCCCGTGGGCTCCATGCACCCCATCTCCATTATGATGAACCAGGTGCGCCGTATTTTTGAGGACATCGGATTCACCGCTGTCACGGGCCCCGATATTGAGGACGACTGGCATGTGTTCACCGCTTTGAACTTTGCGGAGGAGCACCCTGCCCGCGATATGCAGGACACCTTCTTCGTGGAATTGCATCCCGATGTGCTGTTGCGCACGCACACCTCCTCGTTGCAGGTGCGCACGATGGAGAAACAGCAGCCGCCAATCCGCGTGATTTGCCCGGGACGCGTGTTCCGCAACGAAGCCATCACTTCCCGCGCGCACTGCATCTTCCACCAAGTGGAAGGTTTGTATGTGGCTGAAAATGTTTCTTTTGCGGATATGAAGCAGACACTGCTCTACTTCGCCCAACGCATGTTCGGTCCCGATGTTAAAATCCGTCTCCGCCCCTCTTACTTCCCGTTCACGGAACCTTCTGCCGAGATGGACATCTCCTGCTACATCTGTGGCGGCGAGGGCTGCAACCTCTGCAAACACAGCGGTTGGGTGGAGATTCTCGGTTGCGGTATGGTGGACCCCAATGTGCTCGAAAACTGCGGTATCGACAGCGAAAAATACAGCGGATTCGCCTTCGGTTTGGGTATTGAGCGCATGACCATGTTGAAATACACGACCAACGATATTCGTCTTTATTTTGAAAACGATGTCCGCTTCCTCCAACAATTCAAGGCGGCCACACGATAAATATATGACGACCCCATGGTCGTCATGAAAATGGTTGAAAACTATAAAACCTTAATAATAATGAATAAAACACAAAAACTGATTAACACAATCCTCGGATTGGTCATTGGTGTGGTGGCATCCGCCATTTATATCATGACTGCCGAGCCAACGGTTTCCTGGTGGGATTGTGGCGAATACATTGCCACAACATCGAAATTACTGGTTGGACACCCCCCTGGAGCACCCACATTCCAGATAATCGGGCGTATTTGCACGCTTTTCGCCGGTGGTGACCCTTCCAAGATGGCGTTCTGCGTGAACTGCATGTCGGCCGTTTGTAGCGGTTTGACTATTATGCTGCTGTATTTCACTATTGTCCGCCTTGCTCGCAAACTGGTGGCCAAATATGGTGAGATGAACCTGCCCCGTTTCATTGCTGTGATTGGCGCTGCCCTGGTGGGCTCCATGGCATACGCATTCAGCGACACATTCTGGTTCTCCGCCGTGGAGGGCGAGGTGTATGCCATGTCCTCTTTCTTCACCGCACTGGTGTTCTGGTGCATCTTGAAGTGGGACGAGGAGTATGACAATCCCAAAACGAATGTGAACCCTAACCGCTGGATTGTTTTGATCGCTTATCTGGTGGGCCTCTCCATCGGTGTTCACTTGCTGAACTTGCTGACCTTGCCCGCCATCGTGCTGATTGTTTACTATAAGTTGTCGAAGAACGCCACAGGCATGGGCGCTGTGCTCACCATGGCAATCATATCCTTCTTCTTTGCCTTTTTCTGTTCACCATTGTGGATGTTCCTGATTTGGTTGTTCATTACGATACCGCTGTTTGTGCTGTGCGCTAAGAAAGGCACCCTGAAATCCAAAGCGGAGTGGGGCGTATTCCTCTCCCTGTGCGGTTCCGTGGTGCTGCTTGGTCTTATCCTCTGGGGCATCATTCCGCAAGTGGTGAATTTGGCAGGTAAGTTCGACCTCTTCTTCGTCAATTCTTTGCATTTGCCGTTCAATACGGGAACCATCTTCTTCTTCCTCGCACTGGCTGGCTTGATTGCCTGGGGCATTGTGGCCGGCTATAAGAAGAACAAACCGGTGCTGCTTACGGGCACTTTCTGCTTCCTGATGCTGCTTATCGGTTATTCCACTTTCTTCACATTGGTGATTCGCTCCAATGCCAATCCGACAATCGATGAAAACAACCCGGAAGACGCTGTGGCCCTTTTGGCTTATTTGAACCGCGAACAATATGGTTCTTATCCACTGTTTTATGGCCAGAGTTACAATTCCAAAGTTATCGGTTATGAAAACGGCAAACCGGTTTATGTGAAGGATAAAAACAGTAAACGCTATGTGGTTTCCAATGACCGCAAGGGGGAGAAACCGCAATACGACCCCTCTGATTGCATGCTCTTCCCGAGAATGTGGTCGTCCGAGAAACAGCGTGAGTATATCAATTGGCTGAACAATCGTTACAGCAGCGACAGTCCTTCCGACAAGGAGAACCGTCGTCAGCTGGCACGAGGTGATGTCCCTACCTGGAAGCAGAATATCAAATTCCTGCAGACTTACCAGTTCGGATACATGTACTGGAGATATTTCATGTGGAACTTTGCGGGCCGTCAGAATGATCTCCAAGGTCATGGCGACAATTTGAACGGTAATTGGATTTGTGGTATTCCGTTCATTGACAAAGCCATGGTGGGTGACCAAAGCAACCAACCGAAGGCCATGCAGCGCCCAGGACACAACACCTATTATCTGTTGCCTCTTCTGCTGGGCTTGGTGGGCATTATTTTCCAAACCCGCAAGGATACCAAGAACGCTTTTGTGGTGTTCCTGTTGTTCATCATGACAGGTCTGGCTATTGCGTTCTATCTGAATATGCATGCCTTCCAACCGCGTGAGCGAGACTATGCGTTTGCCGCTTCGTTCTATGCGTTTGCCATTTGGATTGGTTTTGGTGTGTTAGGCATATACGAGTTGTTTGAAAAAATGAAGAGCAAACCGGTGCAGGTTACCGGCGCAGTGCTGACAACAGTACTCTGTTTCGCCCTCGTTCCTTGTGTGATGGGGAACCAGAACTGGAATGACCATGACCGCTCCAACCGCTATACCGCTTTGGCCATTGCTAAGAATTACCTCGACTCGTGTGCGCCCAACGCCATTCTTTTCACATTGGGCGATAACGATACCTTCCCCTTGTGGTACGCCCAAGAAGTGGAGGGCTATCGTACCGATGTGCGCGTGTGCAATCTCTCGCTTTTGAGCACCAGCTGGTATGTTGACCAGATGAAACGCAAGGCCTATTCGTCAGATCCACTGCCCATTTCCATGACCTGGGACCAGTATAAAGACGGTACCCGTGATGTCCTTTTCCTCGAACCGGGTAACAACCAGTTTGTGGACTTGAATGCGGTGGTGAATTATATTAAGGATCCGCAATTCGACAATTCCCGTCACCTGTTCCTGCTGTCTCAAGACAAAGGTTACCGCTCAAACGGTCGCGCCATTCCAGCCAGTTTCTCCCTTAAGGTGGATAAGGCCAAGGTGCTTGCCAACGGTACGGTTAATCCGAAGGATGCCGATCTTGTGGTGGATCGCTTGGAGTGGAATCTCCGCGAGTCGGGAGTAAGCACGCTGGCTAAGGCCTATATCATTATGATGGATATTTTGGCCAACAACAACTGGGATCGTCCCGTTTACTATGCTTCAACCACCGGATCAGAGGCATATCTTGGATTGGAAGATTATTTCCAATTGGAAGGTTTTGCTTACAGACTTGTTCCAATCAAGACGCCGCACGCCAGTGAGGTGGGCCGCATTGATACCGAGATCCTGTACAACAATCTGATGAATGTGTTTAACGACCACAGCCGTGAGGATTTCCTGAATCATCCCGATGCTCCCAAACATAGCGCATATCCGTATGCTTGGGGCGGTTTCAACGATGCTCGCGTTTACCATAACGAGGATAACAACCGTCTGATCTCGCTTATCCGCCGTCTGTACAACCGTTTGGGCAACAAACTGCTTGCCGAAGGCGATAAGGTAAGAGCGGAGAAAGCGTTCGATCAAGGCAACAAGATTCTTCCGGATGAGGTGTTCCCGTATGTCTCCGTCATGTCCAATGTCTATGGTTATTCCCAGAACTGCATTTTCTATATGCAGGATTATTTTAAACTGAATACGCCTTCCGGTAACAAGAAGGGTTTGGAGATGGCCAACAAGATTTGGGAAGAGATGGTTGAATTGTTCAATTGGTATAACCAAAGTGATGAGCGCACCTTGGACATTCATGCTGACAATATCCATTACGATGTGATGTTCCTGAGTTATATGATGAACAATATCACCTATCCGGATAATGCTATGGATGCCCGATTCAAGGAACTTAAGTTAGACAAGGTGGCTCCGTACTATGCCCAGGGTTTGGCAAACAGCATCAGCCGTTTGGTGCGTCAGCCCGACTTCGACCAGCAAGCGGTGGCCACCAATCTTCAGGAACTGCACCAGTTGATTGAAATAACCCAAAAGTGTGGTGACCAGACGACATTAAAGAAATTGAACGACTTGGTTGAGACGCAACTGAAAATGCTGGATGGCATCTCCCCCGAATTGGGTCGTGCCTACCGCGGTTTCTACAATAGTTTGAGTCAGCCGAGACAAAGCGAGCAGCAAGACACAAACCAAACTAACCAATAAATATAATAGTATGAAAAAATTCGCCGTGATATTATGTGGCTGTGGTTCTCTGGACGGAAGTGAAATTCACGAGTCCGTCATGACCCTTTTGGCCATTGACCGCAATGACTGTGAATACAGCATCTTTGCCCCCAACGACAACCAGTATCACGTGGTTGATCATTTCACAAAACAGGCTACACAGGAAAAACGCAATATGATGGTGGAAGCCGCGCGCATCGCGCGCGGCAACATCCGCCCCATTGAGGAGTGCCATGTGGAGGATTTCGACGCTTTGGTGTTCCCTGGCGGAAACGGAGCGGCCAAAAACCTCTTTACTTACGCTTTGGATGGGAAAAAATGCAAAGTGCGTGAGGATGTGGCCCAACTGATTCGTGCTTTCCACGCCCAGCGCAAGCCTATTGGCGCACTGTGTATTGCTCCTGTCATGATTGCCAAAGTGCTGGGTGATGTGACTATTACCGTGGGCAACGATGAGGGAACTATCGATAATGTGCTCAGTTTCGGCTCCAAGCACATCAACACGCAGCAAACCGAAGTCATTTCTGACAAGCAGAACATGGTGTTCACCTCACCATGCTACATGTTGCCGGCCCGTATCTCCGATATTGCCGCTTGCGCCCAAAACCTCATTGACGCCATCTTGGAAAACATGCAATAACGATGAAAAACATAGTGCTGGTCGGATTCTCCGGTTCCGGCAAGACCACGATCGGTCGCGCCCTTGCCCAACGGCTTGGTTTGGAATTTGTAGATTTGGACAGTGCTATAGAGGAAAAATATCATAGTACGATTCCCCATATTTTTGAAAAGTATGGGGAATCTGTGTTTCGGCAGTGTGAGTATCAGACACTGAGAGAAAAACTCGCTTGCCCTAATACGCTGCTGTCCACAGGCGGCGGGGCACCAACCTATAAGGATGCCATGGAACTGATTCAAAACCAGGCATTTTCCATCTATCTCAATCTTTCCGAAGAAACTCTATTTAACCGGTTGAAATTCAGTAAGAAAAACCGCCCGCTCACCTCGTCGCTTTCCGACGGGGAATTGCGCGATTATGTGCGTATGACACTGCAAAAACGGCTGCCGTATTACCAAATGGCCGATTTGTCGGTAAATGAGGAAGATATGGATGTGGATAAAATTGTGGAAAAAATAATGAAAAAATAGTACTTTGTATTGCAAGGTATTTAAAAAAGTGTATTTTTGCGGCGTGATTTTAATCTTTCAAAATTATGCCCGTAAACACTGAAAATATCAAAGCGCAAATGCGCAAAGGGTTTTTGGAGTATTGCATCTTGCTGGTTATCGCTCAGAAACCCGCCTATGTTTCCGATATTATTACGGAACTTAAAAATGCCCATCTTATCGTGGTGGAAGGCACGCTCTATCCGCTGTTGTCCAGACTGAAAAACGGCGGATTCCTGTCGTACCAATGGCAGGAATCGGTGCAGGGACCACCTCGGAAATACTATGAGCTTACCGAAGACGGCCGCGCGTTCCTCTCCGAACTGGAAGAGGCGTGGACGGACATTAACCATACGATTAATTCAATAAAAACCAGAACTTTATAAAATATTTGCACTATGAAAAAAACAATGACAATCAACTTGAGTGGTCTCGTTTTTAATATCGATGAGGATGCCTATTCGAAACTCCAGCAGTATTTGGCGGATTTGGGCCGTCATTTTTCCGAGGAAGAAAAAGAAGAGATAATGGGCGATATAGAAGCCCGAATAGCCGAACTTTTTACCAGTCGGCTGGTGAACCGTAATGTGGTGGAAATGAAAGATGTGGAGGAGGTGATTGCCGTTATGGGGCAGCCCAGCCAATTTGAGGATGGCGATGAAACGAAAAAAGAGGAAAGAACTACCACGCCTAACGCTTCGGAACCGAAACGCAAGCAGGTGCGGAAACTCTACCGTGATTCCACCAATAAAATGATTGGCGGTGTGGCCAGCGGTTTGGCTGCTTATATGGACTGGGATGTGACGCCGGTGCGTCTGTTGTTTGTGCTAGTATTGTTGCTGAGTTTCGGATGGACCTCCTTCATTTACATCCTGATGTGGATCTTTGTCCCGGAAGCCAGGACGGTGGCGCAACATCTTGAAATGCAGGGTGTTGAACCCAATGTGGATAATATTAAAAACTATTCGGCGAACAATGAGCCGCTTGTTACAGAAACATCTTCAGGTATTTCGAAAGTGTTCAAAATCATTATCATTGTGTTGTTCGGACTTGTCGGATTCTCGCTTCTTGCCACGGTTTTAGGACTTTTCATTGCAATGATATTGCTCATGTTCAATCTGGTTCCCGGGGTTTTGGTTGGAGTGAACGAGATTCTGTTGATCCTCAGCGTTTCCATTTTCCTGTTGTGTCCGGCTATTGCTATTGTGATGTTCTGCTTCTATCTTGCGGATACACGAAGACCTCGCCGCAGAGGGATGGTGTGGGTGTTGTTGGCCCTGTGGTTGCTGAGTGTGGTGGGCATCGCCGTTACAGGGGCGAAGGCGTACAATCACCGCAACGAGCTCCAGTCGGGTGTGTTTGCCGACCATCAGCAAGTTGTCTTTGTGCGCGAGCCTCGTGCGCAGGGACAATTTACGGCTATCAAGGCGGAAGATGGTATTGAGGTGCGTTTTGAGCAGCATGACTCGGTTTCTATTGAGGTGAAAGCGCCGGATGACATTATAAATAAAGTGAAAACTGAAATCCGAAACGATACTCTTTATATCAGCTATGATGAGGCGCGTTGGAGTGGGCGAGACCGCATCATTGTTTGGGTTAGTGCCCCTGAATTGAATAAAATCGATGTTTCCGATGGCTGTAATTTCCTGTGTGAGTCGCCCATGAAAGCGCAAAAATTGGAGATTCTGCTGGAGGAGTCGTCTTCGGTGGATGTGGCAGGAAGAGTGGATACCTTGTTGGTAAAAGCGGAGGAGTCCGCACGCGCAGATTTGGCCGCCATGGATGCGGATGTGGCCGTTGTTCATGCGACGGAGTCCTCACATGTCTTCTTGGGCAATATCCGTAATCTGCAGATTGTGAGCAGTGAAACCAGTAATGTGTCCTATCGTGGAGAACCGGAGATTCTGCAGAAAAGCAGCAGCAAACTCTCTTTTTACCCGAGCGAAGATTAACTTTTTTGTTCTCGCCCTCATTAAAATTTTGTATATTGCGCCACTTTTTTGGAAACGGAAATTCGTTCCGTTGAAAAAATGTAAAGATCTGATATTGTATGAATTATAAAAATATTAATCTTTTGTTGGCGGGTTTTTTAATGGCTGTTTTGATGGCCTTTTCCTCCGTTTCTCTACAAGCCGCGGAAGATGAAAGTTTTAATGCGGGACCCTTTATCATAGAGCATATCACCGACAGTTACGGCTGGCATATCTGTGGCGACGGCGACAAGAGTGTGACCATGCCACTGCCCGTGATGCTGATCGACAACGGCCATTTTGTGGCGTTTATGTCCAACAAGTTCCATCATGGCGAGGCCGCTTACAAGGGTTATGCCATGGGCTGGGGCGACCAGAAAGGCAGCATTGTCAAGCTTGCTGACGACTATACCGGCCATCTGGAGGAGGGCGCCGTTTACCCTGTTGACCATGTGTGCAAATACGATATTTCCATCACCAAGAATGTCTGTGCTCTCATCATCTCGCTGATTCTGATCACATGGATTTTCCTGTCGGTGGCCAAGCAGTACAAGCGCCGCCCCGATCAGGCGCCCAAGGGATTGCAGGCGTTGGTGGAGCCCGTTATCGTTTTCTTGCAAGAAGAGGTGATTGAACCCTCGTTGGGCAAGAACGCGCCGAAATATACGCCTTTCCTGCTCACACTTTTCTTCTTCATCCTCTTCAATAACTTGATGGGGTTGATTCCTATTTTCCCTGGAGGTGCCAACCTGACCGGCAATATTGCGGTTACGGGAATCCTTGCCCTGTTAACATTTTTTGTGACTCAATTTTCCGGAAAAAAAGAATATTGGAAAGATATTGTCAATACGCCTGGTGTGCCGTGGTGGCTTAAGGTTCCGCTGCCCATTATGCCGTTTGTGGAGATTATTGGTATTTTCACCAAACCCTTCGTGCTGATGGTGCGACTTTTCGCCAACATCACCGCCGGTCACATCATTGTGCTGGGTTTCATCTCGTTGATTTTCATTTTCGGACAGATGGCCCCGGCGTTGGGATACGGCGTATCGGTTGTGTCTGTTTTCTTCTATCTCTTCATGAGCTGTTTGGAATTGCTGGTGGCGTTCATCCAGGCGTTTGTGTTCACGCTGTTGAGTGCCATCTACATCGGGATGGCTTGCGGTGAGGAGGAAGAACCTGAATTGGCTGAATAAACATTTTTTAACTCATTTTAAATATAAAAACTATGTCAGTATTAACCACATTATTGCAAGCAGCCACCGACCTTGGTATCGGTAAAATGGGTGCTGGTATGGGCGCTGGTCTCGCCGCCATTGGCGCGGGTCTCGGTATTGGTAACATCGGTCGCGACGCTATGTCCGCCATCGCACGCCAACCCGAAGTGGCCGGCAACATTCGTACCAACATGATTTTGGCCGCCGCCTTGATCGAAGGTGTCGCCCTGTTCGCCATCGTCGTTTGTCTGCTGATCGCAATCGCTTAATTTGTTGAAGGACCCTGCGGTTGGCAGGGTCCCCCAACATTTCCTAACATTAAAGAAACAACCCAGACCACAATATGGAACTTATAAAACCCTCCTTTGGACTCATTTTCTGGATGCTGCTCGGTTTCGGCATCTTCTTTTTCATTTTGGCAAAATTCGCCTGGCCGGTTATCACGCAAGGTATCGCCAGCCGCAACAAGAAGATTCAAGACCAGCTGGATGAGGCCGCGCGCGTGCACGCCGAACTGGAGAACCTGAACCACAAGCACGAGCAAATGCTCGCCCAGGCCAAGGCCGAACGCGACGATATTCTCAATGAGGCCCGCGCCATCAGCGAGAAGATGAAAGAGGATTCCAAACTCAAAGCCGATGCGGAAGCCCAAACCATCATAGCCGATGCCAAACAAGCTATCCAAATGGAGAAAATGAAGGCCATTACAGACCTGAAGAATGAAATTGCCAACTTCTCCATCAATATAGCTGAAAAAATTATGACGGAGGAACTTTCCGATAAGGAAAAACAGGAACAACTTATCGAAAAGTGGATTAAAGAATCAAATCTTAACTAATAATACCCAACATCTGCCCTTTTAGGCGGATGTTTTTTTGCGCTGGATTAATATTTTTTAACAAATATAAAATTCAGAAACTCAAATATTTCATAAATATGCGTTTTGTCGATACCCACACACACTTGTACCGCGAGAGTTATCCCGACAATTGGGAGGAAACGGTGCGCCGTGCTATAGATGCGGGTGTGGACAAGATGATTTTGGGATGTGTCAACAGCGAGACTCCGGCTTGGCTGAACGAAGCTGTAAAACTGTTTCCGGATAACTTTTTCGTCTTGATAGGTCTTCATCCGGAAGATACCAAAACAGATTTTGAAGATGCGCTTGTCCAACTGGAACCCCATTTTGAGGATCCGAATGTGGTAGGTGTGGGCGAGATTGGTTTGGATTACTACTGGGACAAAACCTTTGAGAAAGAGCAGCGGGAGGCCTTTTACCGCCAGCTTTGCTGGGCCAGAGACAGGAAACTTCCACTGTCATTGCATATCCGCAGTGCTTATAATGATGCGATTGAGATTTTGAAGAAGTTCCGCCCGGGTGAACTCACCGGCGTGATGCATTGCTTTTCGGGCGGTGTCCAGGAGGCTGATTGGGCTGTGAAAAATGGCTTTGCCCTTGGCATTGGCGGCACAGTGACCTTCAAGAACAGCAAAGTACAGGATATTGTGGCCCATGTGGGATTGGAAAACATTGTGTTAGAGACTGATGCCCCCTATCTGGCGCCCGTTCCGCACCGCGGAAAGCCCAATGAGAGTGCTTACATCCCGTTCATCGCGCAAAAAGTGGCCGACATTTTCCAGGTTTCCTTGCAGACAGTGGCCGATGTTACGACCGAAAATGCTTACAGAATATTCACAAAATTAACCCGATAGAATAATTTTAAAAAATTTAATATGTCAGAATCCAAGATTTTTACCCCTTGCCAGATTGGCCCTATTACTTTGCGTAACCGTACCATCCGTTCCGCCGCTTTCGAGAATATGGCGCACGGAAACCGGCCGACAAAAGAATTGTTTGACTACCATACCGCCGTTGCCCGCGGAGGTGTCGGTATGACTACGGTGGCGTACGCCTCTGTGTGTCAGAGCGGTCTCTCGTTCGACGGCCAATTGTGGTTGCGTGAGGAGATTATTCCTGAGTTGAAGAAGTTGACGGACGCCATCCACGCTGAGGGTGCAAAAGCTTCCATTCAGATTGGCCATTGCGGCAACATGACGCACCGCGCCACTTGTGGTTGCAAGCCGCTTTCCCCGTCAGGCCGTTTCAACCTCTATTCACCCACTTTCACGCGCAAGATGACCATCAAGGACATTGATGAGATTGTGGATGCCTTTGGCAAGGCCGTTGATATGTGCCGCCGCGCCGGCTTCGACTGCATTGAGGTGCACGCTGGCCATGGTTACCTGATCAGTCAGTTCATCTCGCCTTACACCAACCATCGTAAAGATGAGTATGGTGGCTCGTTGGAGAACCGTATGCGCTTCATGCGCCGCGTCATCACCCGCGTGATGGAAGAGGCCAAGGACGACATGGCTATCGTGGTGAAAACTAACATGTACGACGGTTTTCGCAGCGGTATGCAGATTGACGAGTGCATCACCGTGGCCAAGGAATTGGAAAAATTGGGAGTACATGCGCTGGTGCTCACCGCCGGTTTCGTGAGCAAAGCCCCGATGGATGTGATGCGTGGTGCCATGCCGCTCAAGACACTGGCTTACTACATGGATATGAAGAAGTTCTGGTGGCTGAAACTCGGTTTGCACATCGGAGGCCGCATGGTGATTCCGACAGTGCCATACAAAGACGCGTATTTCTATGATACGGCCATGAAGTTTCGCAAAGAACTGAAAATGCCGCTGATTTATGTGGGCGGTATGGTCGATAAGGCTGATATGGAAATGGTCCTGGATTCCGACTTCGTGGCCTTCCAGATGGCGCGCGCCTTGGTTCAGGACACCGATTTTGTGAACAAACTTCAGTCGGGCGAGGTGACCCGAAGCGCTTGCAAGCACTCCAACTATTGCATCGGCCGTATGTACACATTGGATATGAGATGTCACCAATGCATGCAAAAGGACGAAATTCCCGCTCGCTTGCAGCGTGAACTTGAGAAGGCGGAGAAAGCCGTTGAAAAATCCAACAAACGATAATGAAAAAGGTTCTGATTGTCGATCGAGTACACCCGTATTTGTCGGAAAAGCTTTCCGAAAGGGGCTTTGTGTGCTTGACCGACATGACCTTCACTTACGATTCATTCAAAGCGGCTCCCGATAATCTGTACGGTTTTGTCATCCGGAGCCGTTTTGTGGTTGATAAGGAGTTGTTGGACTCCAAACCTTCGTTGAAATTCATTGTGCGGATAGGGTCCGGAGTAGAGAATATTGATGTGGAATATGCTGAGAGAAAGGGTGTTAAAGTAATCTCCACGCCGGAGGGAAATGCCAATGCGGTGGCGGAGCATTGTTTAGGGCTCTTGTTGGCCGCCCTGCGGCACATTTCCTCCGCCGACCGTGAGGTGCGGGCAGGGGAGTGGCTTAGGGAGAAGAACAAAGGCACCGAATTGCAGTCGCACACCTACGGACTGATTGGTTACGGGCACACGGGTCCGGCGTTTGCCAAACTGTTGCGTGCGCTCGGATGCAAAGTGTATGCATACGACCGTTACAATCCAGTCGCCGGCGATGAAAATGCGGAGATGACCGACTTGGAAACCATCAAGCGGGAATGCGATGTGATATCCCTGCATGTGAATTATATGCCTGAAAACAAATATTTTATCAACAAACAATTCATAGATGGCGTTGAGCATCCGTTTGTGCTCATCAACACCTCGCGCGGGTTGGTGGTGAACACGGAGGATGTGGTGTGTGCGTTGGAGGCCGGCCAGATACGGGTGGCCTGTCTGGATGTGCTGGAGTATGAAAGCACGCGGTTGAAAAACCTGCCGAAGGAGCAGTGGCCGGCGGCGATGGATCGCTTGGCCCAGATGGAGAACGCAATCCTCACCCCCCATGTGGGCGGCCAAACCCCCGAAGCCGAGCTGCGCCACGCCCAAGTGGCGGTGGAGCGGATACTGTCGTCAGTGATGAGGTAGCGTGCTTTCAGCACGCCATTTATGATAGTCGCTGCTCCATACCCCACACTGCATGTGGGGTTAATAGAAGGGTGTGTCTTCGACACACGCACTTTAACAGATGTTATAGATGTATGACCCGGTATGCTACGACACATGCTCCTTCCTATGTGCTTGTGTTGATTTACATTGTGCGCAGATGCCGACGTGTCGCAGACACGCTATTCCAGTAACCCCGCACGTCAGTGTGGGGTACGACGATGTCTCGTGGGTATCCTGCGTGCCGGAGGCACGCTATTACTCATCACGCAAGAAGTATCGCTCATCTATCGTAGCCCCATTCTCCTTAAGAAAAGCACGATACTCTTCAACAAAAGTTTTCTTTCGATGATGCTCTTTCTGCTTCATGATGTAGCCGATGATCATGTTCTTGTCGCGCAGACTGTAACTGAAGCCAGCATACTCTCGTCCCCAGCCGCGGAAATCCGGAAAGTGTGCGTTTGCTTTCAGCCAGATGCTGGTGGAGGTTTTCACCCGTTGCACAAACGATGCCAACGACAGGGATGACGGCAAGGAGACGAATATATGTAAGTGATCTGGCATGCCGCCAATGCGGTAAGTCTGGCAGCGAAGGTTTTTCGCGATACCATAAATGTATGCATACAGTTCCCGTTCGTGTTCCAGGCAGATTGTAGGTTCGCTTCTATATGTGCGAATGACGATGTGGTAATAGGATGTTGTGTAACTCATGGTTGTGTTGTTAGGTGGTTATGTTTATTTTGTTTGGTTGCGTGCCTTCAGCACGCCTGCCTACCTTCAGCACGCCTGCCTACCTTGAGCGTACACATATGCCAGGCGGGCCGGCGTACCCCACACTTCATGTGGGGTTAATAGAATATCGTGCTTTCAGCACGTGTGAAGGAACATGTGGCAAAAATACAACACACTGTTGCGTTGGTCAAGGTTTCCTCAATTTTTTTTAATGGCTGATTATAAGCATGATACAAATCATATTTAACAATTTAATAATCAATTTGTTAAATTTTATAATTTGATTTCGGAGGATTTTTATGTTTTTGGCAACGATTTCTCTCACAAGACAATTTCCATGTGTGTGGTATTGGGAAGCAGACTGTGGACTGCCCTGCGTGTCGCAGACACGCTATTCCAATATCCCCACATGCAGTGTGGGGCCTATGTCGTGCTACTGCAGTACCCTGCGTGCCGGAGGCACGCTACTAATTGCCACTATTTCTTTCCCGTCAGCAGCTGCTGGATCTCGTTCAACTTCATGAGGGCTTCCACAGGCGTGAGCCCGTTGATGTTCAGACCGACAATCAAATCTTTGACCTCCAACAAAAGCGGATCGTCTAAGTTGATGAAACTGAGCTGGTAGCCCGGCGTGGATTTCTCAATGAGACTCTTGTCGCCGTTGGCCTTGTCGCGGGAGGTTTCCAGCTGTTTCAGGATTTCGTTGGCGCGCTTGAGTACCTGCGCGGGCATACCGGCCATGCGGGCTACATGAATACCAAAACTGTGCTCGCTTCCACCGGGCTCTAACTTTCTCATAAAGAAGACCTTATTGTCAATTTCCTTCACGGAAACATGGAAATTCTTGATGCGGTGGAATTGCGCCGCCATGTCGTTTAGCTCGTGGTAATGCGTGGCGAAGAGCACCTTGGCACGGTGATATGGGTTTTCGTGCAGGTACTCGGCGATGGACCAGGCGATTGATACACCGTCGTAAGTGCTGGTGCCGCGCCCGATCTCGTCCAGCAAAATCAAACTACGACTAGAGATATTGTTCAAAATGCTGGCCGTTTCGTTCATCTCCACCATGAATGTGGATTCTCCGGTGGAAATGTTGTCCGATGCGCCCACACGCGTGAAAATCTTGTCCACAATGCCGATTTCCGCGCTCTTGGCGGGCACAAAACAGCCCATCTGGCCCATCAGCACAATGAGGGCGGTCTGTCTCAGCAATGCCGATTTACCCGACATGTTAGGTCCTGTTATGATGATGATTTGCTGCTTGTCGTTGTCTAACTGCACATCGTTGGCAATATAGACTTCGCCCGGAGGCAGTTGCTTCTCAATCACTGGATGCCGTCCCTCCTTGATTATCAACGAGGTGCCCTCCGTGATTTTCGGTTTGGCATAGCGGTTTTCTTTCGACACGCAGGCAAAACAGAGCAGCACATCCAAACGGGCCGCCAAACGCGCATCCAATTGGATGAGGTTTATATAATCCAACAAGCTGATTAACAAATCATTATATAAGCGCGCTTCAATTTCCAACATGCGGTCTTGCGCACCCAAAATTTTGGCTTCCAGTTCCTTAAGTTCTTCCGTGATGTATCGCTCGCCGTTGGTAAGGGTCTGTTTGCGCGTCCATTCCGCCGGCACCTTGTCCTTGTGCACATTGGTGACTTCCAGATAGTAGCCGAACACATTGTTGAATCCGATTTTGAGTGAGGTGATGCCGGTTCTTTCGGCTTCCCTGCGCTGAATGTCGGCCAGCACCTCTTTGCTGTTGGTGGCCAAGGCAAACAGGTCGTCCAGTTCCTGGTCCACGCCACGGTTGAATACGCCGCCTTTGCTGACCACCACTGGCGGGTCGTCCTGGATTTCTTTCTCAATGCGGGCGCATACCGACAGGCACGGATTGAACTGCTCGGCAATTTTGGCCAGGGCAGGGTGGTCGGCTTGCTTGCAGTAGGCTTGCATTTTCTCAATGGAACGCAACGCACGCGCCAACTGCAGTACTTCGCGCGGATTTATCTTGCCTGTGGCAATCTTCGACACCATACGCTCCAAGTCGCCCATTCGCTTGAGCGTGCCCAAGAGGTCGTCGGCAAGTTGCTCGTTTTTAATCAGATACTCCACAATGGAGAGTCGCTCGTCAATCAGCACTTTCTCTTTCAGGGGCATCAGCATCCACTTGCGCAGCATACGCGAGCCCATGGGCGTCTGCGTCTGGTCAAGCACTTGAAGCAGCGTGACGGCGTTTTCGTTGGGCGAGTGCACCAGCTCCAAGTTGCGGATGGTGAAGCGGTCGAGCCACACATAATGCTCTTCCTCAATGCGGTTTATCTTGTTGATATGCTGGATTCTATGGTTTTGTGTCTCATAGAGATAATGCAACGCGGCTCCGGCGGCAATGATGCCGTTGGGGAGGTTGTCCACGCCAAAACCTTTCAATGAAGTGGTTTGGAAATGCTTGGTTAGCAGTTCGTTGGCGTAGTCGGACATGAAAACCCAATCGTCCAAGGTGGAAAGCAGCATTTTCTCGCCGAAATGCTCGCGGAAGGCGGCTGATTTGCCTTTTTGAATGACAAGTTCCGATGGTTTGAAGTTTTGGAAGAGTTTGTCGATGTAGTCGTAGTCGCCTTCGGCCACATAAAACTCGCCGGTGGAGATATCAACGAAGGCGATGCCACAGATTTTCTCGGTGAACTGGATGGCGGCGAGGAAGTTGTTCTCGCGCTGTTCCAGCACTTTGTCGTTCACAGACACACCGGGCGTCACCATTTCGGTGATGCCGCGCTTGACGAGAGTTTTGGTGAGTTTGGGGTCTTCCAGCTGCTCGCAGATGGCCACGCGCAGGCCCGCGCGCACCAGCTTGGGCAAGTACACATCCAAGGCGTGGTGTGGAAAGCCGGCTAATTCGGTCTGTGTCAATCCTTTACCATGCTTTGTCAGTGTGATGCCCAGCACTTTGGAGGAGGTGATGGCGTCTTCCCCGTAGGTCTCGTAAAAGTCGCCCACCCGAAACAATAGGATAGCGTCAGGGTGTTGCGCCTTGAACTTGTTGTACTGTCTCATTAAGGGGGTTTCCGCCGACTTTTCCATAGTGCTTGTTTTGGGAACGCAAAAGTACAAAAAAAGCGGTATATTTGCACCCTGAAAATCTCGTGTTATGCAAGGAAAAGTCATCATCGTTTCAGCCCCTTCCGGTGCCGGCAAAACATCCATCGTGCGCCATCTGCTGGAGGAGGTTCCCGAACTCAAGTTTTCCATCTCCGCCACCACCCGTGCCAAACGCGATTACGAGGAGGATGGTAAAGACTACTATTTCATTAGTCCAGAGCAATTTAAGGAACGGCTCGCCAATGACGAGTTTTTGGAATGGCAGGAGGTATATAAAGACCAGTTCTATGGTTCTCTCAAGTGCGAGGTGGAGCGTATCTGGGAAAACGGGGGAACGGTAATCTTTGATGTGGATGTGTTGGGAGGTCTGAATATCAAGAAGTTCTATGGCGATAAGGCCCTCGCCGTGTTTATAGAGCCGCCCACGATGGAGGAACTGGTGAACCGTTTGAAAAAGCGTGGCACTGAGACGGAAGAATCGTTGAAAAAGCGTGTCGATAAGGCCGAATATGAGCTTTCGTTCGCTAATCAGTTTGACAAGATTGTGTTGAATGATGATTTGGCAACGGCCCAAGGAGAGATGATTGATCTGGTGCGCGAATTTTTGGAAAAATAGAAAATTATGGATTATCAGCATATTTGCGAAGAGGTGGTTGCCCTGGCCCGTCAGGTGGGTGTGTGGCTCCGGAGCGAGCGCATGCGGCTGGACACGGTCAACCGGGAAACCAAAGGTGTGCACGATTATGTGACGCAGTTTGACAAACAGTCGGAGCAGACCATTGTGGCGCGGCTTAAGGAATTGGTGCCCGAGGCCGGTTTTATTGCGGAGGAGAAGACGGAAACAACACTGGGTGAGCATTTTAACTGGATTGTGGACCCTTTGGACGGCACCACCAACTATATTCACGGTTTGCCGCCCACAGCCATCAGCATTGCGCTTCGTGAGGATGAGGAGATGGTGATTGGCGTGGTGTATGAGATCTGGCGCGACGAGTGTTTCTATAGCTATAAGGGTGGAAAAGCGTACATGAATGGATATCCGATTCATGCGACAAGTTGCTCTAAATTAGATGATTCGTTGTTGGCTACAGGTTTTCCGTATTCGGATTTCACGATTTTGAAACCCTTTATGCGCTATATGGAATGGTCCATGCAGCACACACATGGTCTGCGGCGTTTAGGGTCCGCCGCCACAGATCTCATCTATGTGGCGTGCGGGCGTTGCGACGGCTATTTTGAATATGGCATGAAACCTTACGATGTGGCTGCCGGCGCGTTTGTCTGCCAACAGGCAGGTGCTCTGGTGTCCGATTTCTCTGGCGGCGACAACTGGCTCTTCGGTGGCGAGATTGTGGTCGCAGGTCCCAAATTGTTCCCCGAACTGCTGGACTCATTGCAACAATTTTTAAAAGCAAAGCCGGAATGAAACGCATAGCCATTATCGGTGCCGGAGCTTCCGGGCTTTTCTTGGCCAAGAAATGGTCAGGGAAAAACGATATGAAGGTTTGTGTGTTTGAGAAAAACAAGCAGGTGGGCGCCAAATTGAGGGCATCTGGCGGCGGGAAATGCAACCTGTTCAATACTTTTGTGGATGCGAAGTGCTACAATCACTCTGCCTTTGCGGAAAAATTGCTGCTGAAGGTCACACCTGCGCGCCTCCAGCATGAGTTTGAAGAGATAGGGCTCCAGATGGTGGCCGATGAGGAAGGGCGTGTTTATCCGCTTTCCCAATTTTCGCAGACGGTGGTGGACATTCTTTTGGATAATTTGGGTGAAAATGTCCATTTTGAGATGGAGTATGAGGTGAAAAAGGTTTTCAAGCAGGATGGTTTCTGGCACATAAACGATTATCCCATTCCTTTCGACGAGGTGGTTTTCGCATCGGGTTCCCCAGCCAACATGATACCGAAAAACCGCAGAAACTACAATGGCTATTTAACGGATTTTAACATATCGGTAAAAGATTTCCAACCATCATTGGTGGGTTTTGTCATAAAGGATTATTCCAAAACATTGTCGGGTTGCCGGGTGAAAGTGATTGCTTCCTTGTATCAGCGTGAAACACTTATACATAGTGAACCCGGTGAGGTTACCTTTAAGGATGATGGCATTTCAGGCATTGTAATTTTCAATTTATCAGCATATTACAATCGTTTGGAAGATAAAGGTGATTGTTTTGTGGAGTTGAATTTCCTGTATGCGAATCCCGATTACGATGTGCAAGAGCATCTCCATAAGTATCATTCTTTGAGGGGGTTGCTACATCCAAAATTGAATGAGTTATATGAACGTGAGCCGTTTGATGTTAAAAAATTCAAAATGGAAATAGAAGGCCTGTACGATTTGGCCTTCGCCCAAGTGTGCCATGGCGGTATTGACTTGGATGAGGTGGACGACCATTTCGCCTTAAAAAAGTATCCGGGCATCTATGTCACGGGTGAGATGCTGGACATGGACGGCATTTGTGGCGGATACAATCTCTTCTTTGCATTTGCTTCGGCACTACTCGTGGCGGAAGGGTGATAAAAAGGGCGTATAACCATCAAGTGTAAACATATTACAAATTATTAAATTTATCAACTATGAGTAACATTAAATTATTTCAAGACAAGAAAATCCGTTCCTCTTGGAATGAAGAAGAACAACAATGGTATTTTTCTGTAGTAGATGTTGTTGCGGCATTAACGGACAGTGTTAATCCTACTGACTATCTAAAAAAAATCCGTAAAAGGGATGATATCTTGGCTGAGTACATAGGGACAAATTGTCCCCAGGTAGATATGTTGACCGAAACAGGGAAAAAAAGGAAAACACTGGCCGCTAATGTCAAAGGACTCTTCCGTATCATTCAGTCTATTCCTTCACCCAAAGCGGAGCCATTCAAACTTTGGCTTTCCCAGGTAGGTTATGAAAGATTGCAAGAAATAGAGAATCCGGAATTGGCACAGGAACGTATGAAAGTACTATATGAGAAGAAAGGGTATCCGAAAGATTGGATTGACAAACGGTTGCGTGGTATTGCCATACGTCAGAATTTGACAGATGAATGGAAAAGACGTGGTATCACCTCAGAATCTGATTTTGCCATATTGACAGCAGAGATTTCCAAAGCCACCTTTGGCATGACACCATCGGAATACAAAGATTTCAAAGGTCTAACCAAGAAAAACCAGAATTTGCGAGACCACATGGATGATTTGGAGTTGATTTTCACCATGTTAGGCGAACGTGTTACAACAGAAATTTCTCAAAAAGAGAATCCGGAGACCTTTAAGGAAAGTAAAAAAATCGCCAAGCGTGGTGGCAAAGTGGCAGGTGTTGCTCGTAAAGAAACAGAAAAAGAATTAGGACGAAGCGTCTCAACGCCTGACAATTTTTTGCCTAAATCCGAAGACCTTATATTAGAAGAATAGTTCTAATTACCGTGTCAACTCCGTGGCTGCCATGTACGGGGAAATCCGTTTTTCGCGGATAAGCGGAAGCAGGCGCTCAATTTCCCTCGCTTTCGTTTCATCGTTGTAAAAGTCGTTTTGCAGGGTGAAATTGATCCAGTTGTAGAAGATGTTGACATTCTGTTCGGTGCGGTTCTTCTCGAAATAGCCATTCCCTTTGGTGAGTGCTTCGTATTGCAGGATCATCTTCCAAACCTTGTCGATGGCGTATCCCTCCAAAGCGGAGCATACCTCTACGGGCACATCCCACTGGCTTTCGTTTTTCGGGAACAGCTTGAGGGCCGCCCGGTATTGCGCTTGCGCCCCGACGGCCTTGGCCTTGTTGTCGCCGTCGGCCTTGTTGATGATGAGTCCGTCGGCCATTTCCATGATGCCGCGCTTGATGCCCTGCAACTCGTCGCCGGCACCGGCCAACATCAGCAGCAGGAAGAAATCCACCATCGACTTGACGACCGTCTCAGATTGCCCCACACCCACGGTTTCCACGAGGATGACATCAAAGCCAGCCGCTTCGCAAAGGATAATGGTTTCGCGCGTTTTGCGTGCCACACCGCCCAGCGTGCTGCCGGAGGGCGAGGGGCGGATGAAGGCGTGCGGGTCCACCGACAGGGTCTCCATGCGGGTTTTGTCGCCTAAGATGCTGCCCTTTGTGCGCTCGCTGCTAGGGTCGATGGCCAATACGGCCAACTTGTGCCCCATGCCCGTGAGCATGGTACCAAAAGACTCGATAAAGGTGCTCTTGCCCACGCCCGGCACGCCCGTGATGCCAATGCGCAACGAGTTGCCGGAGTGGGGGAGACAACGCTCTATGATGGCCTGCGCCATCTCAAAATGGTCGGGATTGGCGCTTTCAATCAGCGTGATGGCGCGGCTCAGAATGACGCGGTCACCCTTGAGAATACCCTCCACATAGTCGTCCAGCGACAGCACACGGCGCTTGTGCCGTGTCAGGTTCGGGTTCACCTGGTCGGGTTGCTCAATGCCTTCACGCTCTGTTAATGCCGATTGAAAGTCTTCTGCCATAATATGTTATTTTCCGAAATTGTATTCTACAGCGTCTTTCATGGAGGAGAAATAATGGAACCGCATGCCGTCGATGAAGTTCTCTTTGATGTCCTCGATGTCCTTGCGGTTTTCGTCCGACATGACAATATCGTAAATGCCGCTGCGTTTGGCGGCGAGGATTTTCTCCTTGATGCCGCCCACGGGCAATAATTTGCCGCGCAAGGTGATTTCGCCTGTCATCGCGATCTTGTCGCGCAGGGTCTTTTTTGTGAATGCGGAGATGAGGGCGGTGAGGATGGTGATGCCGGCTGACGGTCCGTCCTTCGGCGTAGCGCCCTCGGGCACATGCACATGCACTTTGCTCTTCTCAAAAACAGTCGGGTCGATGTCGAACTCGCCAGCGTGTGCCTTCAGGTACTCGTAGGCGATGGTGGCCGACTCTTTCATCACATCACCAAGGTTGCCAGTCATGGTGAGTTCGCCCTTGCCGGGGGAGGTCAGCGCCTCCACAAAGAGGATTTCGCCGCCCACGGCGGTCCAGGCCAGTCCAGTGGCCACACCGGGCACGGAGTTGTCGAACGCTTTCTCCAGTTGGAAAATGGGCGAGCCGAGCATCTCTTTCAAGTCACTGGTGTGCACTTTCTTTTCCATTTCGCCCTCTTGCACGAGTTTGGCGGCGCGCTTGCGGATGATCTTGGCGATGGTGCGCTCCAGTGTGCGCACGCCCGACTCACGGGTGTATTCGCTGATGATGTGTTCGATGGTCTTATCGGGGAATTGGAGTTGGTTTTTCTCCAAACCATTCTCTTTCAGTTGTTTGGGTACGAGATGGTGTTTGGCAATCTGGAGTTTCTCTTCTGCCAGATAGCCCGGTATCTCAATAATCTCCATACGGTCGCGCAGGGCGGGATGCACATTGCCGAGATCGTTGGCAGTGGCGATGAACAACACGCGCGACAGGTCGAAGGAGGTTTCCAAGTAGTTGTCGTAGAAGGCGTTGTTCTGCTCCGGATCCATCACTTCCAGCAGGGCGGCGGAGGGGTCGCCTTGCACATTCATACCCGTGATTTTGTCGATTTCATCCAGCACGAACACAGGGTTGGCGTAACCGGCCTTGCGCATGCTTTGGATGATGCGGCCTGGCATGGCGCCGATGTAGGTTTTGCGGTGCCCGCGGATTTCGGACTCGTCGCGGAGGCCGCCCAGCGACACGCGCACATACTTGCGTCCGAGCGCCGAAGCAATAGACTTGCCCAAGGAGGTCTTGCCAACCCCCGGAGGGCCTGCCAAGCACAATATCGGCGATTTCATGTCGCCTTTCAGCTTCAAAACGGCCAGATATTCAATGATGCGCTCTTTCACCTTGTCCAGTCCATAATGGTCCTTGTCCAGAGTTTTGCGGGCTTTGGTCAGGTCGAAGTTGTCTTTGCTGTATTCGTTCCAAGGCAGATCTACAAAGAGTTCCAAGTAGTTGAGTTGCACGGAGTAATCGGGTGCCATGGAGTTGGTGCGTTGCAGTTTTTCCAACTCTTTGTTGAAGAGATCAGCGGTTTCCTTGCTCCATTTCTTCTTGGCGGCGCGCTGTTTTAACGATTCCACATCCTTCTCCGACGGGGTGCCGCCCAGCTCCTCTTGGATGGTTTTCATCTGCTGGTTCAGGAAATACTCACGCTGCTGCTTGTCCATCTCCTGGCGCGACTTGTCTTGGATCTGGTTCTTGAGTTCCACCATCTGCAGGTCGCGGTGCAGCAGTTTGTGTACCTGTTTGGCGCGCTCCACTATGTCTTCCATTTCCAGAATGCGCTGTTTCTCTTCCACGGAAGCGGAAAGGTTCGAAGCCAAAAAGTTGAGCAGAAACACATGACTCTCAATGTTTTTCAGTGCGAAGGAGGCCTCGCGGGGCATGTTCGGCGACATCCGGATCATGCGCGTGGCGGTGTCTCGGATGGTGGAGATGAGGGCTTTGAAGTTTTTCTGCCCGATGATGTCTTGATCGAAGTCGTTGGAGTTGAATTGTTTGGCGGTGCACTTGAAGTAGGGTTCAATCTGGGTGAGTTCCTGGATGACAAACCGGCGGACGCCTTGCACAATGATGGTCACGCCGCCGTCAGGCATGGTGATGTATTTGAGGATGTGCGCCAGCGTGCCCACTTTGTACAGATCTTGCAGGGTGGGTTCCTCCACCTCATTCACCCGTTGGGCCACCACACCGATAGGTTTGTTGGTGCGGGAGTATTCTTGCGCCAGGCGAATGGACTTCATCCGCCCCACATTGATGGGAATCACCATTCCGGGAAACAGCAAAGTGTTGCGCAGCGGCAACAGCGCGATTTCTTCCGGCACCTCTTCCTCTCTTAACCGTTGCTCATCGTCTAACGAAAACAACGGAATGAAGTTGTTCTCGTTGCCCATAAATTCCTCCAACAGAGATATTTCTTTCATGTAGAGTTCTGATTTAGATATAAAAAAACTGACCTTTTTTGGGTTACAAAAAAGGTCAGCAAAAGTACAAAATATTATGGATTATTTGGATTTGTTCGCGTCAAAATGACGAGCATATTTGTTGCGGAATTTATCCACACGACCGGCTGTGTCAACCAGTTTCATCTTACCCGTGAAGAAGGGGTGAGAGGTGTTGGAAATTTCCAATTTTACGAGCGGATATTCATTTCCGTCTTCCCATTGAATCGTGTCTTTTGTAGCGACTGTGGATTTTGTCAAAAAAGCGTAATCGTTTGACATATCCTTAAATACGACTGTTCTATACTCTTTAGGATGGATATCTTTTTTCATCTTATTGGTGTTTATTATTGCCTAAAAATTTTGGACTGCAAAAATACATTTTTTTTAATATAATCAACACTTATGTGTGAATTTATTTTCAGGGGACCGTTAATTTACCCTAAGTCGCTGTCCTTCAGATATTTTATCTGGATTATCAAGATTGTTTAATTTGAGAATTCGGTCAACCGTGGTATGATAAAGTGTTGAAATTCGGTAAAGTGTCTCCCCTTTTTGGACAATATGGTATGTTGCATTCGCATTTTCTGAGGTGATGGGTACCCGAGTTTGGGTGGTCGGGGCGGCAGGTGTTTTGGGTGTAATCCCAATTTGATCCGTACGGATAACACGAATATCTTCTGAAGAGAGGGACAGTGTGTTTTTCAGTAAATCCTCCTCGTCAAAGTCAATCATCAGTTCGGGGTTGAAATGCTCGTTCATAAAGCGGGTTTCAAAATGCAAGGTGTTGTCCTTCACATTTCCGCTGTGGCCTGTTTGTCCGATCACATCGCCGGCGTTGACCATCTGGCCCGGTTTAACGCATACCTTGTCAAGATGGGCATACACCGTTTCCAATCCGTTGTAGTGCCGCACCACCACGGTGAGCCCGTAGTGACCGTATGGTTTGGCCATGCGTACCACACCGTCGAAGCAGGTTTTCACTAAAGTCTGGTACTCCACGGTCAGGTCCACGCCTGGGTGGAAATCGCCACGCTTGGTGAGTCCGTATGCGCACGAAATTTCGCCGAATGTGCAGGGGAACACAAAGTTGTGGTTGCCTTCTTGCACCAACAGGAGCATCAGCCGGTCGTTGGCGAACGGTATTTCCAGCACCTTGCTCCGGAGGTGATTCACGTCCCAATACTGCTGGTAGAGGTTGTAGGCCGGAATCTGGTAGGTCTCATGAATGGACGGATAGGCTGTGCTGAGGCGCATTGCCGAGTCAAAAGTTACGGCCACCGTGTCTTTGAGCGCAATATTCTGCGAATATTCCGTGACATCGATGGATTGTCCCATCAGGAATCCGTAGTTGAGAATCAGAAAAAATGCCAGCAGTCGTTTCATCTTCCGTTATTGTTTTAGATTTTCAAGTATGGATGAGGTGGAAAAGCCCTCCACAAAGGGAATGGTGAGCACTTGGCCGCCCCGCGCGCGCACGAAGTCGCCGCCCACAATGTTGTCAATCTGGTAATCTCCGCCCTTCACTAAAATGTCAGGTTTTACCTTTGTAATGATGTTGTAAGGAGTGTCTTCTTCAAAAAACACGATATAATCCACCATTTCCAAGGCGGCCAGCACCAATGCCCGTGCGTCCTGTGCGTTCACGGGGCGGTCGGGACCTTTCAAACGGCGCACGGAAGCGTCGCTGTTCAACCCTACTACCAGCAAATCGCCAAGTTGACGGGCTTTGGCCAAGTAGGTGATATGTCCGACATGCAGAATGTCGAAGCACCCGTTGGTGAACACGATTTTCTGCCGGTGCAGTTCCTCTTCATTCTTCGTAAAGAATTCTGCATCAACAATTTTATTCTGTATGTGTTCGAGGCGGGTCATTTAAGATTCGGTTTCAGGTTTAACGATGGAAGAGTCTTGTTTCTTATAAAAAGAGGACAAAAACAGGGAGGCGAAGCCCACAAGCAGGGCCACGGCGGTTTGAAGAATCCAGCCGATCCAGCCGGCGGCAAGGCCGTGGGTGTAGTTCACACCATACATCAGCAAGATGCCTGCTGTGATGAGCGGGTAGGAACCAAGTCCGCCCTGCGAAATCATGAAGGCGATGGTGCCGAAGGTAAGTACCGCTAATGCAGCGCCCGGTCCAAGTCCGTGCAGGTAAGGGATGGCGAAAAAACAAAGGTAGGTGCCCAAGTAGTAGCAAATCCACATGACCACGGTCCAGAAGATGTAGCGTCCTGGACGGGGCAGATCTTTGATGGAGATGATGCCTTGCCATAATCCTACGAAGAAATTGCGGATTTTCATGCACCAGGCGTATTTTGACCACCAGCGGCGCGTGAGTCGCAGAAGTAGCCAAATCAGCAGGATAGCGCCTATCAATATGTATATGAAATAGTTGCCGAGAATGGACAGTCCCTTTTGCTCCATCCACATGCCTACGGAGGTTTGCGTTTCGTGGTCGATGATGACATTCGACAACATGCCGGTGTTCATCCCGATGACGACCAGTATCAGTGCCAGCCAGCAGAGGATATCGACCGCGCGTTCGGTGAGCACGGTGCCGAGGGATTTCTGGAAGGGCACATTCTCAAAGCGTTGGAGGAATGAGCAGCGCAGAATCTCTCCCAATCGCGGAAGGGCGAGGTTGGCCAGATAGCATATCATCACGGAGTAGAAAACCATGGAGAAACGGGGCTTGTAGCCCAGCGGCTCGATGAGGATCTTCGCACGCACCGCGCGCGCCACATCCGCCAAAATGGCCATAATGGCGGCGCTGATCAGCAGCAGCCAACACGACAGGTGGTTGATGCTGCCCATGGAGTCCCATATCGCGCGTATGTCCTCTTTGGACAAATCACGCAGTGAAAGCCATATAAAAAAGACACCCAATCCCACGAACAGAATGAATCGCAGGATCGTGAAAATGGGGTTCCTCTTTTTGACTTGTGTGTTTTCCATAAAATCAATGAGTTATATTGTTGTCCACCCGAAAGGATGGGGTTCCAACGGAAGTTTGGCCAGCGGATGGTAGTCGCCCACCAGTCCGATGGGTTTGGCATTGCGGATGTCATACACAATCTGGATGCATTTCCGCGCTTCGTCCAGTCCGAAACCATGACCGTTCAGTATCTGCCGGTAGCTTTCGGTGTGCAGGTCGTTGAACCCGTCGCTGAACTCGAACACCTCCTGCCCGATGGTGATGGAACGGAAGGTGCGTTGTCCGCGTGCCGCCACCTCTTGTGGCAAAGTGTTGGCGTTAATACTCAAAAAATAGCGTACCCGTGCTTTTTGGAGCCGGATGAAGCCGGCCAGACGGTCATGAGACGACACATGTACGATGTTTTCCTGAACATCCCCGAAAATATAGGCGAGCATGTCCAAAAAGTGAATGCCGATGTTGGTGGCGATGCCGCCGCTTTTCTTCGAGTCACCTTTCCAAGAGGTGTAGTACCACTTGCCACGCGAAGTGATATAGGTGAGATCGACATCATAGACTTTATCTTGAGGTCCCTCTTCGATTTTCTTTTTCAAGGCAATGACCGAAGGATGCAGTCGCAGTTGGAGGATGTTGTTGACCGTGTGTCCGGTTTCCTCCTCTATGCGTTGCAGCGCGTCCACATTCCAGGGGTTCAGCACCAATGGTTTTTCGCAAATCACATCACAACCCAAGCGCAGCGCGTAGCGCGTGTGCGAATCGTGCAGGTAGTTGGGCGTGCACACGGTGACAATGTCTATTTTCTTGTCCGTATTCTTGATTTTGGTGCAGTGGCGGTCGAACAGCTCTTGTTCTGTAAAGAAGTTGGCATCAGGAAAATAACTGTCGATGATGCCCACGCTGTCGCTGATGTCATACGCGGAAACCAGGTTGTTGCCGGTATCTTTGATGGCTTTCAGATGCTTGGGCGCCACATAACCGCCTACTCCGATAATGGCGAAATTCTTCATGCGTTCGGTTCTGTTTCTTTTTGTTGTTGAGACTTTTGAGTAGTTTGCGCGTTGTCAATGGCTTCGAAAATAGAATTGTTGCTGATAAACTCCGGAACCACTTCTTTCATTTGAGCGACGATGGCGAAATTGTCATCGTTTTGTATATCAATAAGTTTCTCTATTTTAGGTACCAGTGTCTGGTATTCGTAGGTGCGCACTTTGGCAATCATGATCTTCTGGTGTTCTGTCTTGATGGTATTCTCCTCGTCGGCCAGCAGTTCTTCATACAATTTTTCGCCGGGGCGAAGACCCGTGTATTCGATGGAGATATCCTTGTTCAAGGTAAGACCGGACAGTTGGATCATTTTTTTTGCCACATCGCTGACTTTGACGGACTTGCCCATGTCGAAGATGAAGATTTCGCCACCCTTTCCCATGGCTCCGGCGGTCAGCACCAGCTGGCAGGCCTCGGAGATGGTCATGAAATAGCGCGTGATGTCGGGGTGCGTGACGGTAAGGGGACCACCGTTTTCAATCTGTTTGCGGAAGATGGGAATCACCGATCCGTTGGAGTCCAGCACATTGCCAAACCGCGTGGTGATGAACTTGGTGGTGTTCTGGTGGAAGTTGAGGGCCTGAACATACATCTCCGCGATGCGCTTGGAGGCACCCATCACATTGGTGGGGTTCACCGCCTTGTCGGTGGAGACCATCACAAACTTCTTCACCCCGTATTGCACAGCCAGGTCAGCCAGCAGCTTGGTGCCTGCCACATTGTTTTTGATGGCCGACTGCACATTCTTCTCCATCATGGGCACATGTTTGTAGGCGGCCGCATGGAAAATGACATTGGGATGATAATGCTCAAACAATTTGATCATCAATTCTTTATCGCAAATGCTGTGAATGTGCAAATCGATATCTTTCATATTGTTGGTCTGCAACAGCTCATTCTGCAAGAAGAAGCAGGGTGTCTCGGCCTCGTCCACGAGTACCAGTCGTTTGTATTGGAACTGGAGCAACTGGCGCACAATCTCACTGCCGATGGAACCGGCGGCACCGGTGATGAGGATGGTTTGACCGTTCAGTTCAGTGTTCAGCAGCGACAAGTCCAGTTGGATGGGGTTGCGCTCCAGCAGGTCTTCAATTTTCACCTTCTTAATCTGCTTGAAACTCAGGTTTCCGTTCAGCCAGCGGGACACGGGCGGCACCTTGAGCACTTTCACATTGTGCGGCAGCGCAATTTCCGTGATGGCTTTCACCTTGGCGTTGCTGATTTTCTGCACCGCGATGATGAGGAATGATATGTTATTGGTGCTGAGGTAGTCATCCAGCATTCGGAAATCATGGACATGCAAGCTCTCCAGCTGCATCCCAACTTTGGCGGGGTCGTCATCGAAGAAAGCCAGCACATTGTATTTGCTGGCGTTGTCACGGTCGATGGTGCGCTTGGTGATGACACCGGAGTCGCCTGCGCCGAAGATGATGATGTTTTTGCGGGAGCGGACTGGGTTCATCGTTTCCAGATAATACATCTTGAAAGCAAATCGGTAGATCAGCAGTAAGACGGTGCTGATGAAGAATTCCATCATCCATACGGAATTGGGAATCAGGAATTTGCCTTTGATGGTGAAAACGACGAGGTTGATGAGGGCCACGGTCAGCGTGCCGCAGAAGCAGGCCCAGAATATCTTGACCACATCTTTGGTGCTGGTGTAGCGTACCACCAGATGGTGGGTTTGGAATATTTCGAAGAAGATGAACCGCAGGGTGAGGAGTATGATGGGGGCGTAAATCCAGTCGGTGTAGTTAAGGTGTGTGGGCAGTTTGAAGTTCGCCCGGATAATCATCGTGAGGAAGATGGATATGGCCACCACCAGCATGTCCAAAGACATAATCAGCCATGCCGGTGTGATATGCAGGTTGCGGATTCTCAGGTATAGTTTTTTTGCAGGTGAATTCATTGTGATAATCTGCCAATTTTCGGCGGCAAAAGTACAAAAAATACCAAATAGGTAGAAATGCGATTAATCGCGTTTCTACTCTTTAATGTACACGCGGGGCACGCGTTTGGAGATGCGGGTGAGCAGCTCGTAGCTGATGAGTCCGGCGGCCTCTGCCATGTCGGACACGGTGTTGCCTTCGCCATAGACCACCACTTCGTCACCCTCGTGGATTGCGAGTCCCGTAACATCCAGCATGCACATGTCCATGCAGATTTTGCCGATGACGGGCACTTTCTGCCCTTGAATGATGACGGTGCCTTTGCCATTACCCAGCTCACGCGGGTAGCCGTCGGCGTATCCGATGGGGATAATGGCCACTTGCGCGTCGCGTTTCAGCCTCCAGCTGCGGTTGTAGCCGATGGTTTCGCCGGCAGGGATGTGCTTCACCTGCGTGATGACGGTTTTCAGGGTGACCACATTATGCAGTTGCGGCGCCACTTCAGCGATTTCGGTGCATCCGTACAGACTGATGCCAAGGCGCACCATGTCGAACTGCGCTTCCGGGAACCGGTAAATGCCGGCGCTGTTGAGGATGTGGCGCAAAATCTTGTAGTCGAAGGCGGCGCAGAGCTGGTCGGTCATCTGCTGGAACAGGGCAATCTGGTGGTGCGTGTAGGCGTCCTCGCGCGGGTCCTCGGCAGCGGCCAGATGAGAGAACACGGAGGCGATGTGCAGCTGCGGGTTTTGTTTCACAAACTCAATCAGTTGCGGAATGTCTTGCTGGTCGAAACCCAGCCGGTGCATGCCGGTATCGAGTTTGATATGGATGTTGAACTTCTGGATTTGCGGGTGTTTTTTAAGCACTTTGACCAGTTCGCCGAGGTAATAGAAATTGAAAATCTCGGGTTCGAGGTTTTGTCTGACCATCACATCGAAACTGTGCGCTTCGGCGCCCAGCACGATGATGGGGGTTTGGATGTGGCGCTTGCGCAGGCGCACGCCCTCGTCGGTGTATGCTACCGCCAGATAGTCAATGTGTTGCGCCACGAGTTCGTTCACCAGTTCCACATCGCCGAGACCGTAGGAGTGGGCTTTCACCATGGCCACCATTTTAGTGTTGGGGCGCAGGTGGGCGCGGTGGAGGTTGAGGTTGTGGGTGAGCGCGGGCAGACTGACATTGAGGATGGTAAGATGCGTCATGTGCTGCAGTTTGGCCACGATATTCTCGAAGTGGGAGTTGCGCGCGCCTTTCACCAGGATGCACTCGTAGGAGAACACCGGCAGGTTGCTGATAAACTCTTCGGTGGAAGCGAAAAACTCGCTTTTCGGACAAGTGAAGCAATGGCGGTGCGCCAACAAATGACTCCCGATACCGATGAACCGGTGGATGTGGTGCTCCTCAAGTCGCCGGTTAAGTTCCTGGTAATCTTGGTCGTTGAGGTCTCCCACTTGCTCAAAGTCCGAGAGGATGAGCGCCTTGTCGGGCAGTTGGGTTTGGGTGTCCAAGAAGTCCAAAGCGGCATACAGTGAATTGGTGTCCAAACTGTAAGTGTCGTTGATCACCACGGAGTGGTTGAGCCCTTCCATGATTTCCATGCGCATGCGGATGTGGGTGAGGCGAACCAATCGTTGGTTGATGGTGTCGGGGTTAAGACCGAGTTCCAGCATGGTCACGATAACATGGGTGGCATTCTCGATAGAAGCGGAATCCAGGAACGGAATGCTGTAGGTGAACTGGTTGATAGTGAGAAGAGTATGATTGTCTTCGGTGGTGTAGGAAACCGGGTAGATAGATTGCGGACTGCCCCAGGATATTTTTTGCAAGTGGTCGTATTCGGGAAGGGTGAGGAGGGTGTTGAGTTCGGGGTTGTCGTCGTGGAATACCAGTTTGGAGGCATGCTCAAAGAGTTTGAGTTTCTCGATGGTCTTTTGCGCCTGGTTTTGGAAAAACTGGGCGTGGGCCATGCCGATATTGGTCAGGATACCGATGGTGGGTCGGATGATGTTGGCGAGGGGTTGCATCTCGTCGGGTTTGGAGATGCCGGCTTCGAAGATGGCCAGGTTATGGTGTTCAGACATGCGCCAGACAGAGAGGGGCACGCCGATTTGGGAGTTGTAGCTGTCGGGACTTCTCACGATGAGGAAGTCGTCGTTGAGCATAGTGTTGAGCCACTCTTTGACAATGGTTTTGCCATTAGAGCCGGTGATGCCGATGACGGGGTAGTGGAATTGGGAGCGGTGGTGTTGGGCGAGGGCTTGCAGGGCGGCGAGAGTGTTGTTCACAACGAGGAAATTGCCTTGCGGGTCGAAGTTGGCGGCGGCGGGGTCGGAGACCACGAAGTTGTGCACGCCGTCGCGGGCCAGTTCGGGGATGTATCGGTGGCCGTCGTTCTTGCCGGTCTTGAAGGCGAAGAAGAGGGACTCGTCGGGTTTGCTGATTTTCCGGCTGTCGAAGCACAGGCGGACGATGTCGATTCTGTCATCGCGGATGATGCTCTCCAACGGGTTGATTATATGGGCAATATCGGTAATGGTCATTTCCAGTAAATTTCGGTGCAAAGGTATAAAAATATTCGTGTGGTTATATGTTTGGAAAAAGTAGGGGTAAACTTGTTTTTTTATTATTTTTGCATTCTTGGTAAGTTTAAAAGAATCGTTATGGCTCGCAGGTGTTTGATATTGATCCTATGCCTGATCCAATGTGCGTGGATTACGGCACAAGAGGTATATCCGGATAACATGAGTGATGCGGATTGTGCGGTTGAGGCGACCGGGCAACCATGGGATGCGCAAGTGCTTCATTATGTCAACGACATTCACTGCTACTTTGTTCCAGTCGTGGGCGATATAGATGGTGATGGTGTTGTGGAGATTGTTGCGGAGAAGACCGTTACGAATAACCCTTAT
>JAEEGL012026465.1_pt1 | contig 133524 bp, 135 predicted proteins | sample 9134231 | NCBI WGS metagenome assembly JAEEGL01 (sample SAMN16246548, study PRJNA631951) | gut metagenome | biome: gut microbiome; feature: rumen; material: fiber-attached | host: Bos | place: Iran: Karaj | collected 2018-10 | reverse complement strand
ACAAACACCGCGTTTTTGTGGACAAGATTTCAAAGCCGGAACTTTGTTTCTCTTCACTTTTGGTGTTCGTGATTTACGAATTAACTGATTAATTGTAGGCATCACATTTTCCTTAAGTTATTAAATTAATTACACAAAACTGCAAATCAGAAACATAAAGAATCTGACTCCAGTTCGCGTGATAATAGCATAAAATATTATCAAGTCAACAGTTTTTTAAGATAAAAAGAATAAAAAATAACGCACTGTTAATCAGCATTGTTGCAGGTTTATTAAATTGCTTCGCGATCTTCAAATTCCCACGGAAAGTTAATCCATAAATTACGCGGCTCGGTGATAGGGGCAAAATCCGGCTGAATCTGCTGATTTTTATTTACAAGCGTATAAATTTGCGCATGCGGATATTTGCTTCGCAAATAATTGACGGTTTCACCGCTGTCGCAAATGTCATCTATAATATATGTGTTCGGTTCATCGGGAATAATATCTGTTGTAGTGTCAATAATTTCACTGCGCTCTTGCTGATTATCATAGGAAGAAAGGCGAATGAACTTAATCTCTTTGACATCAAGCCAATGGGCTACAATTGTGGCCGGCACCAAGCCGCCGCGTGATACTGCCGCCAAAACAAAATTTTGCGGTGTGCGCTCTTTGATTTTTTGCGCAATCTGACGACAAGCCGCATAAACTCTGGTATCTGAAATTTCCTTCATTGTTATAACCTCTCTTAAACATTTTGAGAGAGGTTATAACAAACAGAATGCACGACGTCAATACTTATTGCTGATTTAATTTACAAAAATGTCGCAAATAAAAATATTCGGCAATGCTGATAAAGCCATAAGCGCAAATATATGAGCCAACCGTAATAACCAACGCAATTTCGCCGAAGGCTTGGTTGCCTAAAATCAAAAAAGCTAAAATAACACCCAAAATACCGCTAAATAAGCTCCAACCCCATGGTAAATCAAGCTTATACACTTCTAAGCTGCCGTAAAGTTGCATGCAACTTAAGGCTAAAATCCACAGCGCAAAAATGGTTGGCAAAGTTTCTACCGTCAGCCCCAAGTTGGTTAAGAAAATCAACCCGATGAAAACATCCATCAAACCGATGACAAAATACCATGCTGATGATTCTGAAAAAGAAAAGGTAATATAACCGCAACCCAAAATAAACAGAATGGCCCCCACATAAATGGCTATGGCATATAGTGATGATAACGGATTAGCCCATACCACAAATCCTAAAATTAACATGATAATTCCGGCAATTAAATGCCAGATTCCGCATTTTTTCGTTAACATTTTTAATCTCCTTTGTTGTTCTTTCACGCCATAAAATAATCGCGCATCGGCAGCAAAACAAGCATTGTAAAATACAAAATTAGTCTTATATGCAGGATATCCCTTGCAAATTATGAAAAAAAGTTCTATTTTTAGAAAATATTAAGCATCCTGCGCTTTAATAATAAAAGTTTAATCAAGTAAAAGGAAAATAATTATGACAGATTTTAGTATGAGCTCACTGGTGCCGATGGTGGTGGAACAAACTCCGAAAGGCGAGCGCTCGTTTGATATTTTTTCACGGCTTTTGAAAGAGCGGATTATCTTTTTAACCGGCGAAGTCAATGATGAAGTTTCAGCGTTGGTGTGCGCTCAGTTGCTGTTTTTGGAAGCAGAAAATCCTAAAAAAGATATTGCATTATACATTAACTCGCCGGGCGGCGTTGTAACATCGGGTTTGGCAATGTATGATACTATGCAATATATTTCCTGCGATGTGGCAACAATTTGCGTTGGTCAGGCTTGTTCAATGGGGTCGTTTTTATTGGCCGGCGGCACCAAAGGTAAGCGCTATTCTTTACCAAATTCGCAGATTATGATTCATCAGCCGTCGGGTGGTGCCAAAGGGCAGGCAACCGATATTGAAATTCAGGCTAAATTGATTTTGGATTTGCGTAAGCGCCTCAATGCCATTTATGCGCAAAATACCGGCCAAAAATTGTCAGTGATTGAAAAAGCGATGGACAGAGATAATTTTATGACACCGCAAGAAGCATTGGATTTTGGACTGATAGACCATATTATTACCAACCGCGAAGAAATTAAATAGAGGAAGCCATGACACATAAAAAAGATGATGACGATGAAGTATTGCACTGTTCGTTTTGCGGCAAAAGCCAAAAAGAAGTCAAAAAACTGATTGCCGGTCGCGGCGTGTATATTTGTGATGAGTGTATTGACGTTTGCCATTCCATCATGGAAGAAGAATTTGATGAAGCCGAACACACCGTCAAAGCCGATTCTGATGATGCATCGTTGTTGGATAGTTTGCCGACGCCGTCTAAAATTAAGGCATTTTTGGATGAGTATGTGATTGGGCAGGAATATGCCAAAAAAGTGCTTTCCGTGGCGGTATATAACCACTATAAGCGCCTCAATAATCCGAAAAAAGGTGAGGTGGATATTGCCAAATCTAACGTTATTTTAATTGGCTCTACCGGTTGCGGCAAAACGCTTTTGGCGCAGACTTTGGCGCGTATTTTGAATGTGCCGTTTGCGATTGCCGATGCCACAACCTTAACCGAAGCCGGTTATGTTGGCGAAGACGTGGAAAATATTATTTTAAAATTGGTGCAAAATGCCAATTATGATATTGAAAAAGCGCAACGCGGCATCATTTACATTGATGAAATTGATAAAATTTCGCGCAAATCCGACGGTCCGTCAATTACGCGCGATGTATCCGGCGAAGGCGTGCAACAGGCACTTTTGAAGATTGTGGAAGGCACTGTAGCCAATGTGCCGCCGCAGGGTGGGCGCAAACATCCGCAACAGGAATTTTTGCATGTGGATACAACCAATATTCTGTTTATTTGCGGCGGTGCGTTTGCCGGTTTGGAGAAGATTGTTGAAAAACACGGAACGGAAAGCAATAATTCTATCGGATTCGGTGCTAAAGTGGAAAAAGATGAAAAATCCATCGGCCAGATTTTGAAAGAAGTGCGGCCGGAAGATTTGGTTAAATACGGTCTTATTCCGGAATTTACCGGTCGTATGCCGGTGATTGCCACGCTTGATGAGCTGGATGAAACGGCATTGATTAAGGTGTTGACTGAGCCGAAAAATGCATTGGTCAGCCAATATATTTCGTTGTTTGATATGGATGATGTCAAGTTGACCATAACGGGCGAAGCTTTGCAAGCCATTGCTAAGTTGGCGATTGAACGCAAGACCGGTGCCAGAGGTTTGCGTGCCATTATGGAAGAGATTCTGATGGAATGGATGTATGAACTTCCTGATAAAAAAGACGTGACGGAAATCATTATTGATGAAAAGGTGGTTACTGATCACGTTAAGCCGAAATTGGTCAAAAGCCGTGCGATGAAAAAATCGGCTTAAGATTGGCGAGTGCAAGAGCAGAGGCGGCTGAAAAACAGGCCGCCTTTTTTTAATATATCCTTGGCCATCCTGAGTGCTTTAATAATTCATCCACTGTCATCCTGAAGGTTTTAGCCCGTCAGGATCTACGCTTGCGGGGCTGGAGGAACAAAAACAACCTCAAAATGTTGTTTTTGGATGACGGGCGAAGTTCACTTTATGAGCCTGAACAGTAGTTAAGGCGAATTTAGTGAACGAGTGACCGAAGCAAGCGAAGCGTTGCAAGACGAATGCGGCAAAGCGAGCGATGACATGTTGGGCGCCGGCGCGTGCCGTGGCGTTACCAGCACACAAAAAAACGCCCCGAGGAAAACCCGCAGGACGCTGAAATATAAGAAAAAAGTTTTTATTCTCCCATACCTTTTCCGTGTTTGGCCGGCACTGTTTTGAACGGCGCATCTGCCGACACATTGCGAATTGGGGTTGATGCTTCCATACCTGTCCGGATTTCAGAAGTCAATTTTTGATTTTTAGCTTGATTTTCTCTGATACGTTGCATTGCTTTATTTATATCTCTGCGGCTAGGTTCTTCACTATAGCGCGCCTTAGTGCTACGATCTTCTGCCATGCTATATTCATGCGTCAAAGCATATTCATAATTCAAAATGCCGTTATGGTTGCCAAATCGGGTAAGAGAATAAGACAAAGGCTTTCGTTCTTGTTCTTTATAAAAATTTTCTATTGCCAGTCTGCCGGATTTATCCATTGATATATTGTGCATTGCCTCTAAAGCCAAACAAGCGGCTCTGGTTGGGCGTGCATAATAATCTTCAAATAAAAGAGAGCCGGTTTCATAATCTTCCAACCCCTTTGGTTTATCTTTTGTATAAATAATTTTATCTAAAGCCTCAACCATCAACTTACTTTCGGCGTATGACCAATGATATGTTTTTAATTCTGAAGACAAGTTTCTGGCTTCATAAGACGCTTCATCCATATTGTATGCGCCATTAGAATCATTGGTACCGGATCCTTTTTGCATATTTTCAATAAATTCTTGTTTTGTTGTCTTGCCCTCAAGATAATCTTTAACATCTTCCGTAAACTTTTTCATCGCCGCTCTCCTTTTTCGCACATATAAAAAAACAAGTCGCTTAATGAAAAGCGACCGGCGGTTGGAAACTATTTAGAGGAATAGTGCGACATATTTGCCAACAGGCATATATTTGTCTAGAATAACTATATGAATGTCATGTAAAACGGCTTATTTTGCCGCCCACCGATCATCATACAGATAACCCTTGAGCTTGCAAAATTTAACGTCTTGCATTAACGCCTCTAAAGAGGTTTCCACACCTCGGGCAAGTCTTTTCACCTTGCTTGAGTTCAATTTAACAAATTTTTGCCATTTTGTCAAGATATTTTTTTGTGCCATGAAATTTTATGTGTATCCTAAGATAACAGCCTGCTGATATACATATCAACAGGCTGCCAGCACATTATCTGTCGCTACTTAAATTACACTAAACGCGAATTGTCTATTGCCGCTTTCACAAACGACACAAACAAAGGCGCCGGCGCAAACGGCTTAGACTTTAATTCCGGATGGAACTGCACGCCGATAAACCAAGGATGATCCGGTCGCTCAACAATTTCCGGCAAGCCGCCGTCAGGCGAGGTGCCGACAATCGCCATACCGGCTTTTTGTAGCATATCTTTATATTTGATATTCACTTCATAACGGTGGCGATGGCGTTCCGAAATTTCTTGTGCACCATAGATTTCCGCTGTTTTGGAACCGGCCTTTAACACGCACGGATAAGCGCCGAGACGCATTGTGCCGCCCAAATCGCCGTCTTTGTGGCGAATTTGCTTGGCGCCGTCTTTGTCCCACTCGGTCATCAGACCGATAACCGGCTCGCAGTTTTCATCAAGCTCGGTGGTGTTGGCATTTTTAATACCGCACAAGTTGCGCATGGTTTCAATCACCGCCATTTGCATACCGAAACAAATGCCTAAAAACGGCACTTTATTTTCGCGTGCGTATTGTATGGCGTTAATCATACCTTGCGTGCCGCGCAGGCCGAATCCGCCCGGAACCAAAATAGCGCTGACATCGTTCAAAATCTCGTCTGCCGGTTGCGTCTCCAGTGTTTCCGAATCCACCCATTTGATACGCACACGATATTTATTGGCGATTCCGCCGTGAATCAGTGCTTCGTGTAGCGATTTATAAGCCTCAAGCAACATCATATATTTACCGACCACGGCAATCCGCACTTCACCTTCCGGCTGACGCAAAATATCAACAATATGCTGCCATTTGCTCAAGTCAGTCGGTTTATCATACGGCAAGTTAAAGTGTTTGCAAACCTGTCTGTCCATACCCTCATGCGAATACGCCAACGGCACCTGATAAATGCTCGGTGCATCTAAAGCCGTAATCACGTTTTCTTCTTTAATGTTGCAAAACAGTGCCAGCTTGCGCTTTTCATTTTCCGGAATGGCCATTTGTGTGCGGCATAAAATCATATCCGGCTGAATACCGTATTCTTGCAACTTTTTAACCGAATGTTGAGTCGGTTTGGTTTTAAGCTCGCCGGCCGTCGGAATAAACGGTAACAGCGTAACGTGCACAAACATGGTGCGTTCGCGCCCTAACTCATAAGCCACCTGACGAATGGTTTCCAAATATGGTTGCCCCTCAATATCACCGACCGTGCCGCCGATTTCGCACAGCACAAAATCTTCATCATTGATGTCTGATAAAATAAAGTCTTTAATTTCATTGGTAACGTGCGGAATAACCTGAATGGTTGAGCCCAAATAATAGCCATGACGCTCTTTTTCAATCACGCGCTGATAAATTTTACCGGTGGTAATGCTGTCGGTGCGCTTGGCCGGCACGCCGGAAAAACGCTCATAATGCCCCAAGTCCAAATCGGCTTCGGTGCCGTCATCGGTCACAAACACTTCGCCGTGTTGGCACGGATTCATTGTGCCCGGATCAACGTTTAAATACGGGTCAAGCTTACGCAGACGAACTTTGTAACCGCGCGCTTGCAAAATGGCAGCAAGTGACGCTGATGCCAAACCTTTGCCAAGCGATGATACAACGCCGCCGGTGATAAAAATAAATTTAGAATTAGGATTTACCTTAATATCAGACATGAGATTTTTCCTTATAAAAGTCCTATTTAAAAGTGACAAAGGCACTTAATGAAAAGTGCCTTCTATGTTGTTCAATTTTTTCAAAACCGCTACTCCGCAACCGGAACCTCAGGCTCAACAGGAGCGGCCGGCTCACTTGGGGCTTGTGGCGCAGGTGCTTCGGAATTTGCGGTTGCTACATTATCTACCACCGAAATTGTTTGCACTTCGGCACGGCTGAAATAAATGGACAAAGCCATACTTAATGCAAAAAACAGTGTAGCCAAAACGGCTGTTGTGCGCGTTAAAATGTTACCCTTACCGCGTGCGCTGAGTAACCCGCCGATACCGCTGTCACCGCCCAAACCGCTTAAAGCGCCGCCGTTGGAGCGTTGCATTAAAATCACCGCTACCAAAAAAATTGCTACAATTAATTGTAAAACCAATAAAACGGAACCCATTTTCTATCCTTTCTTATTTTAAAGCATTACGCGCAATAGCTACAAAATCATCAGCCTTCAAGCTGGCACCGCCGATCAGTGCACCGTCCACATCAGGCAAATTCAAAAGCTCGGCCGCATTATTCGGTTTAACCGAACCGCCATAAAGAATGCGCATTTTGTTGGCTGTTGCTTTGCCTAATTTTTTTGCCAAAGCGGCACGCACTGCCGCATGCACATCTTCCACATCTGCCGCGGTCGGCGTTTTGCCGGTACCGATGGCCCAAATCGGTTCATAAGCAATAACGGTATTTTGCGCTGAAGCATCTTCCGGCACCGAGCCGAAAATTTCATCTTGGCAGACTTTAATGGTTTTGCCGGCATCGCGTTCTGCGCCGGTTTCGCCGATACAAATAACGGTTTTCAGACCGGCTTTGTGGGCGGCAACGGCTTTTTGTTTAATCAATTCATTGCTTTCAAAATGGTCAACACGGCGTTCAGAGTGGCCGATGATAACATAACTGCAACCCAAATCGGTCAGCATCAGCGGGCTGATGTCGCCGGTGTGAGCGCCTTTGTCGGCAAAGTGCACATCTTGTGCTCCCAAAGCGATTTTTGTGCCGCGCAGACATTTTTTAATTGCGCCCAGCAAAGTAAACGGCGGACAAACCAAAAAATCGCAAGCCAACTTTTCTGCCTTAACCTGAGCCGCAACGGCCTTGGCTAATTCTGTTCCTTCTGCTGTCAAACAATTCATTTTCCAGTTTCCGGCAATCAATTTTTTACGCACCATTTTTATTCCTTTTTATGACATAAAATTTCAAACTGGCATACTTTTAACACAATCAAAATCAATTTTCCACAAAAAAAGCAGTATTAGCCACATTTTATTGCGTTGCATAAATTGATATTAAAAATTGCAATAATTATTTATATCTTTATAATAACCCCAAAAACAATTTTTTAGTAGGAATAAAAGTATGATTAGTAAATTTGCAAGTATGCGTGACAGTTGGTTTACCAAAATAATATTGGGTGTGACGGCTTTGAGTTTTATGTCATTGTTCGGTGTGTCGGGATATATTAACTCGGCTAACAATAATAAAACCGTAATTCAAGTGGGCGATTTGACGGTATCGCAAAGTGAATTTAATGTGGCGTTGCAAAAACAGCTGGCCAAACTTAGAGCAAGAGGAATGGTTGATGATGAAAATGCTGACCAAATTAAAAATGAGCTGATTAAAGTTTTGGCCGAAGCAAAGCTGGAAGATGCCATTATTCAAAATGCAATGAATAAATATAAGATTGATTTTCGTCCGGAAGTTGTCGGCACAATAATTACCAATTCACCGCAATTTATGGGACGCGACGGCCGTTTTGATCGCGCTTTGTTTAACGAATATTTGCGTATTGAAAACAAAAGTGAAGCAGAAGTGGTGCAAGATGTGAAACAAAATTTGGCACGTCAGATTTTGGTTGATACACAAGTAGCTTATGCTAATGTGCCGCAAGTGCTGATTAAGCAAATGCAAAAAGTTTTGAATCAGCGCCGCACGTTCAATTATGTAAAAATCAATAATCGTGATGCTAAGATAACGCGTCAACCGAGCGAAGACGAATTGAACCGTATTTATGACGATTTCAGCGAAGAGCTGACAGTGCCGGAAAAACGACGTATTACTGTGTTGTTTCTCAATAATGACATGATTGAAAAAAGTGTTGAAGTAACGCCGGAGGAAATCGCCGCTTATTATAAAGAACACATTGAAGAATATGAACAGCCGGCAAAGCGTCAGGCTTTACAAATGGTTTTTGAAAGCAAAGAAGACGCCGAAGCTGCTTTGGCAAAGCTAAAAGAAGGTGCTGACTTTGCCGCAACGGCGGCAGAACTTGGGCAAGCAGCGCAGGATATTGATTTAGGGTTGGTGGCGCGTTCCGATTTATCGGACGAACTGGCTGATGTTATTTTTGCGCTTAATGTCGGAGAAACATCTGAAGTGGTGCAAATTGCTGACAGTTGGCAAATTTTAAAGGTTACCGGCGAAAAGGCACCGCAGAAAATGCCGAAAGACGCGGCCGAAGCGCAAATAGCTCAGGAAATTCGCCAAGATCGTTCTTATGAGCAAACACAAAATTTAATGGCACAAGTTGAAGATGAAATCGGTGCCGGTCGTTCACTTGAAGAAGTGGCGCAAAAGTTTAATGTGAAACCGGTTGCAGTATCCGGCATAACCGAAGATGGAACGGTGGAAACCGCTGATACCGGCTTGGCTGAAATTTTATCGCAAAACAAAGATGTTATAGACGCAGCTTTCTCTTATAATGAAGGAGAAATATCATCAGCAATAGAGGATGATAACGGCATCTTATTGGTGCGTGTGGAAGAGGTTATGCCTAGTCATGTTTTGCCGCAAGAAGAAGCTAAGGCTCAGTTAATGCAATATTGGCGCGAAACAGAACGGGCGGCAGTAACGCAAGAATTGGCTGAAAATATTGAGCAGGGTTTGGATGAAGGAGATTTGCTTAATGTTTTGGCCGAACGCTATGGCTTGCAACTGATTAAAACCATGCCGCTGACACGTTCTGAAAATTTTGCCGATTTAACATTTGAAAATATGAAAACATTGTTTGATTTGCCGCAAGACGAAGCAAAAGTGTTGCAACAGGGCGATGATTATGTGGTGGCAGTAACAACCAATATTTATAATGATGCTTCGGCCATGAGTGAAGCAGATAAAAACTTTTTGGTTCGTGCATTGCATGCCGAGCTTGGTCGTGAAATGGCTGACGCATTACTCAAGGATTATGCGTCGGAATTTGAGGTTAAAGTTAATTATAACCGCATGGGCATGGTAGACGACGAATGAAAGTAGTTTTTATGGGAACGCCGGATTTTTCGGTTCCGGCGTTAGAGGCCTTAATTCAAAAGCATGAAGTAATTTGTGTGTATACGCGGGCGCCGAAGCCGGCCGGTCGCGGAAACAAGTTGTGTTATACACCGGTGCACGAAGCAGCCGAAAAAAACGGTATAGAAGTGCGCACTCCGAAGACATTACGCGATGCAGACGAACAGAAGAAATTTGCTGAGCTGGGTGCAGATGTGGTAATTGTGGCGGCGTATGGTCTGATTTTGCCGCCGCCGGTGCTGAAAGCGCCAAAATACGGCTGTATCAATATTCATGCCTCATTATTGCCGCGGTGGCGCGGTGCGGCGCCGATTCAGCGCGCCATAGAGGCTGGTGATCAGCAAAGCGGTGTTTCCATTATGCAGATGGACGAGGGACTGGATACAGGTGATGTGCTGGATGTTGAAAAGGTGGACATCGGTTTTGAAATGACGGGTGGCGAATTGCATGATGAATTATCTGAGGCCGGCCGCAAGGCTATTATGCGAGTGTTGGATAATCTGGCAGAATGTCGTCAAAACGCTACACCGCAAGTGGCAATGGAAGGTGAGCCTTGCTATGCGGCCAAAATAGAAAAGTCAGAATGTTTGCTGGATATGGCACAAGTGCGAAAGATGAACGCGTTAGTTTTATATAATAAGATTCGTGCATTTAATCCGTTTCCTGCGGTATGCTTTGAACATAATGGTGAACGCTTTAAGATTTTGCGGGCGGAACTGATGTTTGAGCCAGTAAGTGCCGGTCGCGTTGAACAACGAAATGACCGCTTATTTATCGGCTGTCAAGATGCTGCACTGGAAATTACACAAATTCAGCGTCAAGGCAAAAGACCGATGTCTACTGCCGAACTGTTACGCGGTTATCATTTTTGATACACCTTTAGAAAAAGGCTTAATCACTGATTAAGTAAAATATTGATCATTACCAATAAAACAACACATGTGGTCAAAACCAACATATTTGCTTCAATAACAATATTGTGATTCCCTACAATATTGATACCGTTATTTTGTAATTTTTCGTAAGGAATAGCCTTTGAGGCGGTTATAGGGTGGTCTGTATTATCATTGGCCGGTAGGGCACGACCTATCAGCTCTCTGATTTTAGCGTTGTCATCAGTTTCCATAAAATTTGTCCGTTAATTGACTTTTTTAAATTCGTCATAAATATCAATAAAATCGCGCACTTTTGATAAGGCTGTATCCATCGGTTCATTATATATTTTCATATAAATCAGACGAATAAGCTCAGCTTTATCATGCGGAGACATTGTTGCATTGCGATTATTGAGCCAGTTTTCAATATTTTCAATGACCAAGCTGAGAACTTCGGCATTGACGGCATTTGCACCGCCTGAAGATTTAAGCGGTAAATCAGTCAGCTCCTGTTCATCCACGCGCAGAATTTGAGCCAGTTTATGACGTTCCACTTCGCCCAAACGACGAGGCGAACCGTTCTTAATAAACTGCTGAATATAAGCAATATTTTTGCCGATAGCTAATGACACTTGCGCATAATTTAAGCCGCGTTCATTTATCAGACGAGCAATCTTTTTTCTGATTTCTTCGGTATTTTCCATAACTGTCTCCCTTTCTTAATATTTTATAATATAAATCTTAGAATGTAAAATGATATTTTTCTTATTGACAATATAATATTTTTCTTATAATGTAGTAATGGAAATCAAAAAGAAGAGGAGAATAAAATGAAAAAAACAAAAGCAAAAATTATAAAATCAGTTTGTCTGAAAACACCGGAAAAGTCAAGAATGAGCACGCTTGAGCGATATTATCGTTATGGCGTTTTAGATATGGTTGCCGGACAGTTTAACGGCGCCGATCGCAAAACAGCGGGCGAATTGTTGGCAAAAGATTATTATTTGGGGCATTTTGACAGCATCAAAGGCATGCAATGGCGTCCCGATAATATTCCGACAACCGGTGAGTTTAATCGTGAGCAGGCAATGTATTATAAAGAAAGATATTTACGTGCGATGAAACAAATTCCGGAAGAATTTTGGTCGGTGGTGCGACGAGTTTGTATTGATGATTTGCCTCTTGTCGGAAGTTATCCACAAGAACAGACAATCATGAATTCACATGCTGTGTATCATCAAAAAATTCTGTTAAATCATGGACTTGATAGACTTATCTACTTTTATTTCAAAAAAAATTGAAAAAAGTTCTTGACTTTGCCTAGGGTTTGTGATAAGAAAATTATTATAATGAAAAAGTGTATTTAAGAAATATACTACAAAATTTAGAGATTGATATTTTTTCAATCTCTTTTTTTTAACGATTTTGCGCATTTTTTAGGGCAAATTGCGATTGGTGGTGCCAAAACGCCGACCGATTCTTTTTTATAAGGAGTAAAAAATGAGCGAAACGGTAAGAGAAACTCTTAATCGTGTAATGACGAATATGGGTTTTATGATAGTCCGCTGACAATAGGCGGTTCTGCATATTATGCGGATTCGCCGATTGCAAAAAAAACAATCGGTTTAATATGGAATAAAACAGACGGTTGCGTGCCAATCACAGAAGAAAATAGCGAGAAAAAAGCCAAAGGAATACCTTTTTAATTTTTTGTAATCAACAAGGCATGTTACCCTAATAAAAATACAATTAGCATGAATGCTTTGCAAGAATTGCAGAGCGTTTTTTTATGCGCGCAATAATGCGGGCATGTAGAATTAATAGCTTTAATTTTTTTAATAAAGGAGAAAATGATGCTTAAAGCAATAGCAGACAGAATTATTGTGCGATTAGATGCGCCGGAGCCGTCATCGGTGATTATGCCGGAAAAAATGCTCACAACGCGCCATCAGGGAATTGTAGAAAGCACGGGACCGCTGGTATCCGGCGTGCAAATCGGCGACCACATTGTTTTTCATCAATTTGACGAATTGGAATTGCCGCAAAAAGATTTAGTGGTCATCAGAACAAGCAGTGTGCTCGCTAAATATGAATAGAATAACATCAACAACATTATCATCTAAAAATGGAGATTTTATAATGACAGAAACGAATCAAAGTCGCAAAGAGCAACGCGATAAATGGCTGCTCAAAATGAACGAAGCAGAAAAAAAGTTTGCCGATTATTATGCCTTGATTAACGAGATCAGGCAATATTATCGCAACGACAGGCAAAAGAACAAACAAAACATCTTTTGGGCTTCGGTTGAAACACTGAAGCCTTTTTTGTATTTCAAACAGCCGCACCCGTTTGTGGTGCGCGCCGGCAAAAACAATGATGAAACGGAATCTTTAGCTTGCCGCATTTTAGAGCGAGCCTTAAATTGGGACTTAAAACAGTTTGATTTTGACAGTGCGGTTAAATATGCTCGCAATGATTTTTTGCTTTCGGGCATGGGAATTTTGTGGGAACAATATGTGCCGACATTTAAATATGTGGGCACCGATATGATTAAAGACCGCGAGCAGGTTAATACCGTTTATACCAATCCGACAACTTTTTTGGCCGATACCGACAAAGTGGATGTGTGGGAAGACGTCAGCTGGATTGCGCGCCGTTTGTATATGAATATGCGCGAAATTTATGATAACTTCTCAGAAAATGTGGCAGATTATTTATATCAGTCATTCGGGCCGGATGGGGTGATTACGGTTTATGAAATTTGGGATAAGCCGAGCCGCAGTATTTATTATTTAAGTCCGGATTATGCACCGGATTTTTTGCAGGTTAACGGCGATGTTCTGCATTTAAGCGGCTTTTTCCCGTGTCCGAAACCGATTATGGGCACACTGACCAATGACGGCATTATTCCGGTGCCGGATTATGTGGAAATTAAAAGCATTTTAGATGAACTGGACGGTGTGAATAATCGTATGCGTTTAACCATGCAAGCACTCAAAGTTTCAGGTTGTTATGATAATGCTTTTCCGGAGTTGGCAAATATTTTGGATAAGGATGTGACACTGATTTCGCTTTCGGATTTTGCCAGACTTAAAGATGCCGGCGGGTTGAGCGGCATTATTGAATTTGCACCGATTGCGCAATATGTGGAGGCTTTGCAGGTTTTGGCCGAACGGCGGCGCGTGTTAATAGAATCAATATATGAAATTACCGGCGTCAGCGATGTGATGCGCGGTTCAACGCGGCAAAACGAAACAGCAACAGCCATAAAGCAAAAAACCAATTTCGGCACACTCAGAAATCAGGACCGACAAAACGATATGCAGCGTTTTTTGCGTGATTTGTTGAAAATTAAAGCCGAAATTATTTGCGAGCATTTTGCACCGGAATTTTTGCTGTCATTTTTAAGTGATGATGAGCGCCGCAATATGCAAAAAGCAGTAACGGCCGTTAAGCTTTTAAAGCACGACAAATTGCGTAAGATGGTGATTGATTTGGAAACCGACGGTTGTTATGACCAAGAAACGGCTGTGGCACGCATTTTGGATACGCTGAATAATATTAACGGCATGATTGCTAAATCGTTTGATGTGGTATCAAAACAACCGGCTCTGTTGCCGTTGTATCGGCAAATGATTGAAAGCGCGGTGGCAACCATGCCGAATGCCCGACAATTTGATGCCGCTATGATACGTTCGTTTGATGCCATCAGTGACGAATTTGATAAACCGGACGAACCTGAAACAAATCCGAACGCTGCGGCACAAAATACAATGGCCACAATAGAGCAGCAAAAGTTGGCTCAAGATTACGATATCAAAAAAGAGCAAAACGCCATTAAGCGCGAAGAATTAAATCTGAAAAAAGCAGTAGCAATCAATAAGGCATTAAAGGACGACTAGTCGGTGCGCGGAGGAACGGTATGATGCTTTTTTGGTTATTTTAAGCTGCATGTCGTGAATAATGAGGGATGGCGGCGGGGAAATAAATTTTGAACGGGGCAAGCGGTTAAATGCGTCCTGCTTGTGCCCTTGATAACAATGGCGCATATCATTTTTTTATAAGGAGGCTATTATGCCATTTGACAGTGAAGGAAATTTTACACGAAAACATAATTGGGAACAAGATAGAACAAACGATATAGAGATTGTGAGCGATCGCCATGACGAAGAAGATGATAACTTTGCCGCGGGATTAAGCGCATGTTTGGTCAAAGACGGGCGGGCGACCATGACCGGCGATTTAAAAATGGGCGGTTATCAAATCAAAAATGTAGCAAACGGAACGGTTTCAACCGATGCGGTAAATAAAGGGCAAATGGATGCTACAGACGCAAGTGCTGTGCATATTACCGGCACAGAAACAGTAACCGGAAATAAGACTTTTTCCGGCACAACAACGTTGGCAACGGCAACAGCAACCACATTAACCGCAACGACGGCAACAATTTCGGACACCCTCAACATTCCGGGAGGTAAAATTTGGATCTCTTAATAAACAGGAGGCAGAAATGTTAAAGAAAATTGTAATCGTGCTTGCATCATTTGTAAGCATCACAATAAAAAATGGGAGATATATTATGACACAATTGGCAAAGAAATTACACATATTAAAAACAGGCGGTAGCGAACAAACGGCGGCGATTTATACCACCGAAGCCGAATGTCCGGCGCCAAATTTAAAAGTCAATGTTGACGGCACAAACGGCTTTATTAAGCTGGGCAATGTCACAAGTCCGCTGGCAACCGACGGCCGAGTGCACATCAATAGCAGCAATACGGATTATGCCATTTTAAGCAGTGCGGCAATTCGCGACTTTCCGAATGAGTGGGGCGCATTTCAAAGTATTGATTTTACAGCCACCCTGACCGAAAGCGGAAGTGATTGGTGTTATGCTTGGGTGGTGCATTTTGCCAACGGCGTATTGCCGATGCGTATCGGTAAAGATGCCGCCGCACCAACCAGAGATGACAGTTTGTATATATCGGGCAGTTGGCCTAATGTTAACAGCATTACATGGGACTTTACCACTAATAATACCGGTTGGCAGGCATCGGTGGCAAGAGATGCCAGCACGGCATTGAAGTGGAGGGATAAGAGCGACAACACAACTCTGTCCATGAAAAGCTACACAGATGCTACAATTATGGGCTTTAACTATGGCAACAACACAGTGTTTATCACACCGTTTAGTGCAACTGTAAGCGGTAATACGCTGAATATTTATAAAAACGGCATTTTGTTCAAGATATATGGGATTTAAGGAGAAATAATATGAGTGGAACAATAAATAACAATTTGATAACGGTGCGGCAGGGCGACAGCTTTGCGCTTAATTTTGAAATTAAAGACAAATGCGGCAAGCCGGTTAATTTGACCGGTGCCACGCTTTTAATGCAGGCGCGTGATGCTGCCGGCAACGTGATGTTTTCGCTAACAGGCACGCCGGTTGATGCGGCAAAAGGCAAAATAGCGCTTTTGTTTACGCCGACGCAAACCAACATCAACGTTGGCGATTATGTAACCGACATTCAGTTGACCGGAGCCGACGGCAGTGTCAATACGATATGGCCGGCAAATGTTAATCAGATCGGCACGTTGCGTATCACAGAGCAAGTAACCATTCCGGCATAGCGGAGGGCAAAATGCAGTATGAAGTAAAAGAAAGCGGATACGGCGTAACGATAACAAGCGCAAAGTTTGATGTGGTTATTACGCCGGAAGCACCGCTCAACGTAGCCATTGGTGAAAGCGCCACAATGGAAATACCGCAAGCCATTAACTACATAAAATCGGGCGAAGCGGAAATAAAGGCGGCAACCGACATCGGTGTGAGCCGGATCAGTTCAACCGTTACCGACGGCTTAAATCAATATAACGCCAATGCAACGGCAAAAACAACGGCATATAATGACAATGCCGCAGATAAGCTCGGCGCTTATAACCTGAACGCGCAGAATTTAACCACGGCGTTTGATACCAATGCCAGCGATAAGACCACGGATTTTAATAACAATGCGGTAGTTAAACAAGCTGAGATTGATGAGTCGGCGGCTGAGGCGAAACAATGGGCAATCGGCGCTCCGAGCGAGCCGACGGGAAATTCCGCCAAATATTGGGCAAATCAGGCAGCAGGCTCTTTAAGCGGCTTAAATTCTCGTGTTACCACGATTGAAAGCGAGATACCGGCACAAGCCAGTAGCTCAAACCAGCTTGCCGATAAAAACTTTGTGAACTCAAGCATTGCCACAAATACCGCTAACTTTATCGGCACATTTAACAGTGTAGCTGAATTGGAAGCATACAGCGGTGCTAAAGATGACAACGACTATGCTTTTGTTATTTCAACCGATGCGGCAGGTAATACCGTTTACAATCGCTATAAGTGGAACGGCACGGCGTGGCTGTTTGAATATGCACTTAATAACTCGTCATTTACGGCTAATCAATGGGCGGCAATCAATTCAGGTGCCACAACCGCTAACATCGGGCAAATTGCCACTAATACAACGGCTATTGCCACAAAAGCTGACGATAATGCCGTTGTGCATAAGACAGGAAATGAAACTATTGGTGGTGTAAAAACTTTTAATAATTCAATACATTTTAACAGCTCTGTGTATATAGATGCTGCTGCTGGTTATGAAGGTGGTGAAATATCATTTGCTAAAGCTCCAAATTCTTCATTAACAGCTGACATACATTTGGATTCATGGAAAAACAGCATGCGTATATTTGGTTGGGATTCTAATAATGTTAATCACCTTGTGTTTGATGCAGATATAGAAGAAAATAAAGTTAAAGTGCCAACACCTGAAATATCTTCAAATGATAATACAGCAGCAACTACGGCTTATGTGAAAAATGTATTATCAGCACTTTATCCGGTTGGTTCAATTTATATCGGCACGCAATCAACTTGTCCTTTGGCAACACTTATCAACGGTTCAACGTGGGAGCTGGTATCTGCAGGACGTGTATTGCAAGGCTCTGATAGCGGACATAATGCAGGAACAACGATTGAAGCAGGATTACCTAACCATACACACCATATTGGTGTTCATAATGCAAATAGACAAAGTAGTGGTGGCGGTTATATTCCTTGGGACTCATTTAACGCCGGCTCTGTTATTGTTAATTCGGGAGTAAATGGTGAAAGCGGTAATGGTAACTGGACAGATAGAGACCCGACTCAATATAATTATGATAGGCCACAAATGACTAATGCCTCTGATGATAACTCAATCTACGGTAATTCAAATACGGTTCAGCCACCGGCGTATGTGGTAAATATCTGGCGCAGAACAGCATAAGGGGGAAAAGATGGACATACTATATTATATTGGCAAAGGTTCACATCACAATAATCAAGAACTTCGCTATAGTTTGCGTGCCTTGGAAAAGCATTGCAAAGATATTGGAGATGTATGGATTGTTGGTAATCGTCCGCATTTCTTAAACAATAACATCAAATATTTGTGGGAGGAAGACAATGGACAATGGTGGCAAAATGCTTATCGTAAAACCATGTCAGCAATTAACGCGGGTATCAGCGAAAATTTTTTGTTGATGAATGACGATTTTTTTATGTTTAGAGATTTTTATGCAGCCAAATATCCGCGCTATCACAAAGGTGAAATTATGGATAAGGCCGGCAATAAATATCAGGAAGCAATTGTCAATACGAAACATGTTTTACAAAGTTTAAGCAAGCCGACACTGCATTACGGGGTGCATTGCCCAATGCGTATCAACGCTAAAAAATATAAACAATTAGCGCGGTTTTATGAGGGAGAATATGCAGGTTTACCGCTTAGTGCGCGTTGCCTATACGGCAATTTGTTTTGCAAGGGTAATAAAGTGTCCGATTGTAAAGGGGAAAATTGGCGAGAAAATATTACCAAATGTTTTTCCTCAAAAGATTGGGTAAGCAATGATATATGGCATAAATTGGAAGATTTATATGCCGTGCCTAGTAAGTGGGAGAAAGAAGATGGCTAATGTTGATTGGGGTTTAATCAGTGGTTGCACATCACTGATAGGCTTAATTATCAGTTTGGTGCGGATTGGCGAATGGAAGGCCAGACAGGAAGTTCAGGTTGAAAACTTGCAGAACAGATTAAAAAACAGCGATGGTAAAATTGAAGCCATCGCTGTTTTGCAAGCACAACAAAATCTGGTATTGACCGAAATCAAAACGCGTTTGGAATTTTTGATAGAAGGTAAGCAGAAAAGGAAAAAAAGCGATGGTTGATAATGACTTGGATATTTTGGCACGCACCATATACGGCGAAGCCCGCGGAGAAGGTTTGGCCGGTATGGAAGCAGTGGCGTGCGTGATTATGAATCGTTATAAAGCGCGTAAATGGTATACCGGCTATATTATGCAAGACGGTAAAAAAGTGCCGAGTGTGGCACAAACCTGTTTGAAGCGTTATCAATTCAGCTGTTGGAACAAAAACGATCCCAATGCGGAGAAAATTAAAAACGTTACAACGGAAAATGTTTTGTTTCGGAGGTGTTTACGCGTGGCCGAGCGCGCGCTTGCCGGTCAAATTAAAGATTTAACCGATGGAGCCACATATTATCACACCAAACAGATTAAACCGGTGTGGGCAAAAGGGCAAACGCCGTGTTTTGCGCTGGGTAATCATTTATTTTATCACGATGTATAGGAGGTTAAAATGAAAAAGAAAACATGTGCGCATCGTTATTGTTTTTGGCGCTGGCTGATTTTGACTATTTTACGCAAACCAAAGCTGTATATGCTGGCGTGGGGCATTTTGTTAGCGCTTTTGGCGGTGGCACTAAAGCTTGATTTGGCGAGCTTAATGGGAAGGCTGTAGCCATGAAAACCATCGGATTGTGTGTGATAATGTGTGTTTTGGCGGCGCTGGGAAGCTATTTTTACGGCAAAAGTCAGGTCAAAACTAAGGTTATAGAAAAGCAAGTGGAGGTTATTAAGTATGTGGCACAAAAACGCTCTAAGGTGCAGGCTCAGCCGCATGCTGGTCGCGATGAGTTGCTTAAGCTCATGCGCGCCGGTCAATTGTGAGAGGGAAGCCTTGTTGCCGGTATTTCCGAAAGCCGGTGTGGCGGTGGCTGACGAGATGGAAAGTTTGAGTGCGGACGACTATCCGCATTTGTGGGAATGGATTGCACGCCTTAACAAATTGCGGCAAGAATTGGAATAATGAACAATAATTAACAGAAAAGGAACAAGAAAATGACAAGTTTATTAGAACAAATCAGAGGTTATCTTTTGGGCGGACAACCGATAAAGCGAGAAACCCGTAAAGCGGGACAGACGTATCAATCTGGGGTAGGAATATGCCACGGCAAGCGATTTACAAACAACCGATATTCCCGATGAGATGATGAACCCCGATGGCACCATGAAAACCGCAAATCAACTCAACAATGTGCAAAAATATAATCAGGAAGTATTGAATAGTATTAATCAGCAACAAAATCCGTGGCAACAAGTAACGGGCGCTATCACTGATATGTCGCGTAATTATTTTGATATGAAACAAGATAATACGGTCGGTGCGGATGATTATTTTCACTGTAAGGCAAATTATGAAGCAGCAAATCGTGGTCCGTGGGGAGCAGCAACGGCTCAATTTATAGGTGATGCGAAAGAAGAATTTGACTATTTTAAAAATAGATTATATAAAGGACTAAGTTATCCGGATGCATTAGCGGATTATTGGCACGATAAAGACGTCAATAAACAAGGGCGAGAAATGGTTCATAGTCCGTTATATTCAAATGCAAAAGATGCATGTCAATATCAGAGAGTAAAAGATATAAATGATAAATATTAGAAATATGTTTTATTATATTTTCAGATTTTATCTGAAAATATGTGCTCTTGTTGGTTTTATTTTTTTGACAGGATGTATAATAGGTATAGTCTATCTATTATGGTTTGATCCTGATTTTTTTGATATTGATTCTTGTTTAGACCAAGGACTTGTTTGGGATTATGAACAACGAATTTGCAGGGATGATTGTCTGACTTGGAATAAAAGAGAAGGTTGTGTGCCGATAACTGATGAAAATATAGAGAAAAAAGCAAAAGGAATACCTTTTTAATAAAAAACACTCTAAGTTTATAAATAAGCAAAAAGCCTGTTGATAGTTATATCAGCAGGCTTTTTTGTTTGCAAACCGCGCAAAGGCATAAAATACAACGATTTTCTTAAATAAAACAACAAATTAAGGAGGTGATAAACATGGCAAAAAGCAAAAAAATGCCGTATAGCTTGGCGGACAGTTTAACAATTTTGAGCCAACTGCAGCAAATGGCGATAAACGAAGGTAATTTAAGCATGGCGCTAAAGGCTGAAGAGCTAAAGTGCAAGATTTTGCTGGCGCAGGATAACAAAGAAGATACGGATGACAATGAAGATTTAACAAAAATTTTGGTGGATTTTATCAATGACAAACAGAACAATGACAGTAAATAAAGTGGCGAAAATTCCGCAGATTTTTGCACCGCTTTTAAAAAGTAAAAAGCGCTACAAACTGTTTTACGGCGGACGTGCCGGCGGTAAAAGTTATGCCTTTGCCGACAGCCTTTTGCTTTTGGGACGCATGAAAAAACTGCGTATTGCCTGCATGCGTGAAGTGCAGGACAGTATTAAAGATTCGGTATATAAATTATTGCAAGACCGCATCAAACTTTATGAGCTTAGCGATTATAAGGTAACGGCAACACAAATCATTAACAATGTGACCGGCACGGTGTTTATTTTCAAAGGTTTGCAAGAACAATCGGCGGCCAATATCAAATCACTGGAGGGTGTTGATATTGTATGGTTGGAAGAGGCGCAAAAAATCAGCAAAAAAAGCTGGGAAATTTTAGATCCGACCATCAGAAAAGCCGGCAGCGAAATTTGGATTTCAATGAACCGTGAGCAGGAAAATGATCCGGTATGGGAAGCGGTCGGGGCACATCCCGATGAGCGCACTTTGGTGGTAAAAGTGAATTATACCGATAATCCGTTTTGCCCCGAAGAAGTGCGTTATCTGGCCTTAAAATGTCAACGCGATAATCCCGAAGATTATGAGCATATTTGGCTTGGAGCGCCAGTCAGCGCTGGTAATTGCAAACTAATCAGCTATAAAAGCGTGCGCGAGGCGATGACACCAAAATTGTGGAGTGTGTCGGCGCCGCTTGTTATCGGTTTAGACGTGGCGCGGTTTGGCGATGATATGAGTGTATTTTGTTTTCGGCGCGGTCGTATATGTTCGGAATTTCGTTGTTTTTCGCATTTGGATAATGTGGCGGTGGCTAATCAGGCCACGCATTTCATTCGTCAATATCGGCCGGCGCGCGTGTTTATTGATGCCGGCGGAGTTGGTGGCGGCGTGGTTGATATTTTGCATGATCGCGGGTTTATGAGAATTGTGCGGCCGGTAATGTTTGGCGCCAAGGCTTTGCTGGACGAACGCTATCATAATCGCCGTGCCGAAATGTGGGATGAGCTGCGGCAATGGCTGGAAAGCGAGAGCGGCGCGCAACTGCCTGATGACACACAATTGTGCGGTGAACTGTGTGCGGTCAACAAAAAATATGATTCACAAGGGCGCTTGCAACTGGAAGAAAAAGCCGAAATTAAGAGCCGTTTGGGCCGCTCGCCGGATATGGCTGATGCATTGGCATTGACGTTTGCCGAGCCGGTGTTTGACCTTGGCGATAGCTTTTACGACAAAGAATTGCGCGAAAACAGCTTGGAGAGTATGTTTCGGGCACGTAAGCCTGATTGCAATTCGTGGTGAAATATTAAAGTAAAACATTAACAATATACAACAGGAAAGGAACAAGAAAATGACAAGTTTATCAGAACAAATCAGAGGTTATCTTTTGGGCGGACAACCGATAAAGCGTCAGGACAGAAAAGCAGGACAGACGCAGTATTATTATATCAATCCGGGGCAGGAATATGCCACGGCAAGTGATTTACAAACAACCGATATTCCCGATGAGATGATGAACTCCGATGGCACAATGAAAACCGCAAATCAACTCAACAATGTGCAAAAATATAATCAGGAGGTGCTGAACAATATCAATCAACAACAAGTGCAAACCAATGATCCGAATTGCTATATTGAATTTAATGGTCAAGATGTTGATTTGTATAAATATGGGCAGAATGATGCTAACAGGTTACAGAATGGTCAATTACAAGATAACTTGAATGGCCAATCTGGTGGAGATGATTATCAGAGTGGCATCTATCAAGATGTTCCTAGCAAAGGCCCTATTCCGGAAGGAACTTATTATGCAGACCAAAGTCAAAGACAAAATATAACGGCATTTGATACAGTGGCAGGGATAGTTGGGCACGGCAAATGGGCGGGTTCGTTGCCAGCCTGGGGCACCAGTCGTGTTTGGTTGCAACCTGATGCCAATACCAATACTTATGGTCGTTCCGGATTTTCAATTCATGGCGGTTTAACTAAAGGTTCTGCCGGTTGTATTGATATTCCGTGGCAAACCGGAAAATTGAGTAATTATTTGGATGACTGTCAAGATTCCGTTCCGGTATATGTAAAATATCCAAATAAGTGGTAGTTGAACGAAATATAAGGCAAGAAAATTTTCTTGCCTTTTTGCTTAAATGTTATTAATTCATAATTTATATAGCTTCAGATATTGTCATAATTTTCTATATAAAAAGGAATGAATATGATTAAATACAAGATTTTTTTACCTATTTTATTTTTACTTTGGGCTTGCGACAATCAGATAAAAGGATTTGATAGTACATCTTATGATTTATATAAAGAATCACAATTTGCTAACGGATTTGCTTTAATTAAAGATCATTACGGAAAACGTTTGGATCCGCATCATAATGAAAAAAATTATGCAGACGGAATTATGAATGCTTCCGTTATGTTTGGCGAAATGGACTTATTAAAAATAAAAAAACAAGTTATTGCTAAAATGGATAATCCCGATAATAAAAATGACGAAGAAGGAATTTGGAAACCTTTATATGATGGTGTACGACAATCCCATGGACACGGGTATAATATGATAGATGCTTGGGTTTATTGGTTTATTTTTGATCCGCAAGTAGACTATTCTGTTATTGGAGCACCCAAAACAGACGGTTTAACAGATGTAGCAGTTGTAACAGCAATGTCTCGTGCAGATGTAGCGTATTGGCATGAAAAAACAATAAGTTGCTTAAAAAACAAAATGACACCTCAAGAAATGCAAAATTTGCATGAAACATGGCCGGATAAAACAAGAGAATGTATGCAAGAATACACAAATATAATTAATAATATGGCGGCGCAGATATATCCAAAATTAAAAACACTGCCACAATATAAACTTGACAAGTAGTTATCCTCAATATATTCAACTTTTCTAATATTATTTTTACAGGGTGGATAGGATGACTATAATTGTTTAGAATAAGATAATGCTTCAAGAAAAAATAAAGCAAAAGGTCTGCTGATATATCTATCAACAGACCTTTTTGATTCTGTGCAAAATTTTTTGCCGCACATAATTACCGGAAATGAAAGGAATTAACATGACAAATTTCAGTAAACAATTCGCGGAAGAAGTGATTCTTCCGGACGGATCTGTTGCGTCGTCGGTCGCCGATGTTGACAGATATCTTAAGGCGTCGGGCATGGCTCGCGCCAGCGACTTTTCAACCGAATATATTAACAATATTCGCTATCAACAACAAAAAAGCCGGCAAGAAGCAATTTTTGCCGACTTTCTTTTTAATTATAAAAGGATGATTTGGAAATGAGTAAATTACGAGAAGAAATAGAGCGTCGGCTAAAGGAAAGCGGTATGTTTGACGATAATACCGCCCCGACGGAAGACGCTTTGAAACCTGATGAAGAAGCGCCGCAAGATGCCGCGCCGGCATCGGAGATAAATGCATTGCAGGCGCCGCAAAGTTTTGATGCAAAGTTTGCGGCAGATTTTGCCAATTTATCGCCGGAATGGCAGCATTTTTTGTGCACGCACGAAGATCAGGTTATTCAAACTTTGGCATCATGTGCCGATCAGCTCAAACAATATGCCGAATTGGAACAAATGTATCGCGCACACTGCGCTGACATTCATTCCGAAGGTAAGCAGAAATTGGTTCAATGGCTTGCCGCTGTGGCTGAAATTGATACCCGTCTGCATAAAAATCCGACCGAAACTCTGCAGGCTTTGGGTTGGTGCTACGGTGTCAATATGCAGCCGGTGCAACCAACCGATAATAACCTGACCAAAGAAGTAGTTGGTCGTTTGTGTGAGCTGGAACGTAGTTATCACAGCCTCAAAGACTTTATGCAACATCAGCAAGATCAACGTTTAACAGATGTAATGCAAATGTTTGGGCATCAAACCGATGCTAAAGGCACACTGTTGCATCCGTATTTTGAGGCCGTGAAAGCACAGGTCTTTGAGTTGTTGCAAACCGGTGCCGCCAGCAATGTGGATGAAGCTTATGACAAAGCACTATGGCTTAATCCCGATGTGCGCGCCGAGCTGATTAAACAAAAAATCAGTGCGCAGGCTCTTGAGGCTCAGCGCGCCAAAGATGCAGCGTTTGCACCGCATGGAAAAACTCAGGCGCCGCAAAAAAAGCTCACATTGCGTGAGGAAATTGAAAAAAACATAGCCGCATACGCGGAATAATCTTTAACTTTAACATTTAAGAAAAGGAAACAAAAAATGAGTAATACAAATTACAATGACGTTTTAACCGTAACATTGGAAAGCCGTTCCAAAGAATTGCGTGACAATGTATCTAAAAACAACGCACTTTTAAGTCGTTTGCGCGAAAAAGGCAATATGCGTCCGATTACCGGCGGCTCAAAAATTTTGGAAGAGCTGGAATATGGCGAAGGAGATATGATTTGGTATTCGGGGTATGATACAATTTCATATACACCGAAACAGCTGTTTACGGCTGCAGAATATGCCTTAAAATTATGTGCCGTTCCGGTAGCCATTTCCGGAGAAGAAACATTGATGAACAGCGGAGCGGAGCAAATGGCCAGCTTAATTGAAAAACGTATCAATAATGCCGAAAAAACGCTTTGCAATAAAATGGCGCAGGCCATTTACAGTGACGGCACCGGTTCTTCGGGTAAAGAAATCGGCGGTTTGGCACTTTTGGTGGCAGATGACCCGACCAGCGGTGTCGTCGGCGGCATTAACCGTGCGACAACCGGCAATGAATTTTGGCGCAACCAATCGGCAACGGCTACATTAGATAAGACCAATATCACGGCACAAATGAGCGCACTTTATAACAAATGTTCGCGCGGTAGTGATAAACCGGATTTGATTGTGTGCGATGATAAACTTTATTCCATTTATGATGCAACGTTAATGGATATGCAACGTTTTTCGGATCCGAAATTGGCTGATGCCGGTTTTGTCAGTGTGAAATTCAAAGGCGCTGATGTCATTTATGACGGTGGTCAAGGCGGCTATTGTCCGGAAGGCCACATGTATTTCTTGAACACCAATTACATCTATTTGCGCACTCACAAAGATCGCGACATGAAGGTAATCGGCGGTGAAAGAACAGCCATCAACCAAGATGCATTTTATAACATCATCGGCTGGGCCGGCAACATGACCATGAGCAACGCGGCATTGCAAGGTGTTTTGATTAACCAAACATCAGAAAGCGGTTCCGACAGCAGCAACTCATAACGGTAAAAGTTATAATTAACTGTTGCGATTATAGTAAAAGAAGCGGCTGCACTGCGCAAGTATTGCAGTCGTTTCTTTTAAAGTTTTACTTACCGTCAACATCATTAAAAAAAGGAACAGCATTATGGATATGGATTTTAATTTATTTCGTCAAGTGGCGGATAATGCCGAAGACGAGCGCAACGTGGCGGCGCGCTTCTATGATAAAGCCGTCAAAACCGAACAAACGACAGCGACCGGTCTGCCGGTTTTCAAAAATGTGACATATGTTGAAATTCGCCTCAAAGACAACAGCACCGAAGTTTTTAATCAGCCGGCAACGCCCGATAAAATTAAGCGTTTTCCGCGAGAATATGCACTTTATTGTCAAAGCAAAGCCAAAGTTGAAAACGGCACGCCGATAAATCAGTTTGCATTTTTAACAGCGGCCGAGGTGGCCACTTGTTACAGTCGCGGCATTTTGACAGTTGAGGCGTTGGCAGATTTATCACAGCAAAAAGCCATAGATTTGGGACTAAGCAACGAAGCCGAAAAAGCACGCTTATTCAGTAATGCGGCAAAAGCACATTATGATGCGGTAACGTTTGCGGCTAAAGAAAAAGAATATCAAAGCCAAATATCGGCGCTAAAAACACAAATTACCACATTAAAGAGCGGCAGAACGTTTCAACCTCGGCACAGAGTATATCACAACCAACATTATAAAGGAGGAAAAAAATGAAAACAATTTTGGAAATTTGCCGCGAAGTTGCCGATTTGGCAGCGGTTAAGCGGCCCAATAATTTGTTTAATACCGACAGTCAGCACGAAAGCATTTTTTTAAGTGTCGCCAAATCGGCGCTGGATAGTTTGTTGCGCTATGGCGATTGGGAGGAATTAACCAAAGAAGGCTGTTTGGATACCATAGAAGGCAAAACCAGTTACGTTATTAAAGAATTTGCACCTGATTTTTATTGTTTGCTCAATAACACAATTTTCATTAAGGATATGCAAGAGCGTGTAATCGGTGCCATTACGCCGCAACAGTGGATGAAGGAAAAATATTTTGCCAGTGCGGCCAACGGTATAAAGTTTAATATTCAAAACGGACGTTTTAAGTTTTTAACTCCGCCGCCCGCCGGTTTGAAAATCGTATTTCAATATCGCAGTGACAATATTGTGTGGGATTTTAACACGTTTGAAGAAAAAAACACTTTGAATGCCAATACCGATGTTCCGGTATTTGACGAATATGTGGTAAAACTCAGCATTTTGTGGCGTTGGCTTAAACGCAGCGGTTTGGATTATACGGAAGAGTTTAATGAATATGAGCGTGAGATGAAAAAACGTTATGGCGGTGAGTTGGCCGTTAATGATATATGTTTGGCCGGCACAACGGCGCCAACGGATACAAAGGAGGTGATTTTATATGCAGCAAAGAGTTGTGACACGTCTGAGTAAATCAGTCAGTTGCACATTGCCGGCACCGCTTAAAGGATTAAACGTGCGCGACAGTTTGGCTGACATGGATGTGGGTTTTGCAATAGTAATGGATAATTATATTCCGCTTGACACCAGAGTAATGTTGCGTCCGGGATATACCGAATATATTAAAACAACCGACAAAGTGCGAACATTGTGTGAATATATTAAAGGTAATACGCATCGCTTTTTGGCGGTTATCGGTAATAAAATTTATAACATCAGTTCGCGCACCGCACCTGCGGCATATGACGGTATAACGTTGACGGAAGGCTATTGTCAAACCGCGCAATATAAAAATTATCTGTATTTTGTGAACGGTGTTGATGTGCCAAAAGCGTATTATATTGACGATGAGGGTGTTGAACACATGGCAAATTGGGGCTTTTCCGCTACTAATTTGGAGCCCGAAAAAATTGTTAATGTCAGTGTTTCCAAACAACGTCTGTGGTTTGTGGAAAAAAACACCCTGCGGGTATGGTATCCGGAAACCGCCGGCAATATTTCCGGCACGTTGCAATGTTTTGATTTGGCTCAAGTATGCCGCTTTGGCGGACATTTAGTGGCAGTGGCAAACTGGACTCAGGACGGCGGGCAGGGCATAGATGATTTAACGGTATTTATTACCTCCGAAGGCGAGGCGTTGGTATATTCCGGTGACAACGTCAACAGTGCCGCAGATTGGAAATTGCGCGGCTCATTTAAAATCAATCGCCCGATCGGATATCGTTGTTTGGTGCCGTTTCAGGGTGATGTGGTCATTATTTCCGAAGACGGCTATGTTCCGCTATCAAAAGCTTTGCCGATGGAGCAGGCCAATGCTTCACAATTTTCGTTCAGCGACAATATTCGCGGCCTAATTTTGGATAGAACGGCAAAATATTCAAATTCAAACGGTTGGCAGGGTTTGATTTACGGGCGTCGCGGTTATGGCATTTTTAATGTGCCGGTTGCCGGTCAGTTTGAGCAGCATGTGATTAACACTTCAACCGGCGCATGGTGTCGGTGGACGGATATTCGCTCGCTTTGTTGGGGACTTTTTAACGGTCGTTTATACTTTGGTTCAGATGCCGGAGTATTTTTGTTTGACGAAGGTTGGAGTGATAACGGTGTAGCCATCAGTGGTGCGGTGGCACAGGCTTATAATGATTTAGGAATTACCAGCTTAAAAAAAATCTTGTTGCTTAATCCGCGCACGCGTTCAAGTTCTCCTTTTGCGTTGGTTATTTATACAAATATGGATATGGAAGAGCGCAGTATAGAATATGAGGAAAGTATTGGCTTATCTGGTCTTACAAAATGGAATAAGGCCAAATGGTCAAGTTTGATTGAACCGAGCGGAGCTAAATGGAGCACTTCAAACGGCAATCTTATCCGCAGTCAGTGGATAGCCAATTCATCAACCGGTTATAAAGTCAGCTTAGTGTTTAAAACCAAAACGCGCGGCACCTCTATTGAGTGGTTTGAAACCGGCATTCGTTTCCAACGCGGCGAGGGAGTGCTATAATCATGACATATCGCATTATTCCTGATTTTGACGGACGTGTGGCTCAGTGGGTGAGTGACGGCATTAAAAAAGATGATTGTGCATGGCTCAAAGAACGTTTGTGCTCGTTTGCATTTGCTGATAGCGATAAGCTTTTAGGCGGCTTGGTGTTTCATAATTATGAGCCGGAACATTCTCTTTGGTGGACGGTTTACAGCAACGACAAACGATGGTGCAATCGCCGAATGTTGCACGCGATGTTTGGTCTGGCATTTGAGCATTTTAAGTGTCGTCGCATCAATTTGTTGGTAGATGAAGATAATGAATCCAGTCTGCGCTTTGTGCAAAAGCTGGGCTTTAAAATTGAAGGGCGATTGCGCCGTTTTCGCTCGCCCGACAAAGACAGCTTCTTATTGGGTATGCTGAAAGAAGAATGTATTTGGATAAAATCTGCCGGATAAAGAATAATTTTTTATATCAACTTAAATTTTAAACGAAAGGAAATTAAAATGAGTAAATCAATCGGAAAAATATTTGGCACCGGTTCAAGCAGTGCCTATGGACACGAAAACAATTATTTAGACTATTTGCGTCAATATGATACCTCAAATTATGATACCACATTGACCAATATGACGTCAACAGCGCTTAATATGAGCAATAATTTGGGGAGTATTCCGAGCTATCAATTTGTGGCAGCAACCTCTGACGATGCACGCAAACGCGCTGAAGAAGCCACATATAACTCTTATGTTGACAAGCTCACTCCGCAATTTGCGCAGCAAACGTCCGATTTGCAAACCGGTTTAATCAATAATGGTTTGGGAATTGGCAACGAAGCCTATCAACGCGCTATGACCGATTTGCAAAACAATCAGAATAATGCGCTGCAACAGGCGGCATATCAGAGTGTTTTGGCCGGTCAGGAAGCCTATGATAAGGCGCTGAAAAACAGCATGGACAATGTGAAGTTTAACAATGATATGCGGCAAAATTACATTAACCAAATTCAGTCATTGTTAAACGGTTCAACTTCCGGTTATACCAATCTGGCAAACATTTATGCGGCTCAAAGCGGCGTGCAAAACCGTATTGATAGCAACAATCAACAAGGTTGGCAAAACGTGACCGGCTTAGCACAAGGTGCAGCCAGCACCATCTTTGGCGGCATAAAATAAGCAGATAAACGGCGCCATAACAAAGACCGGCTGTTTGTAACAAACAGCCGGTCGTTTAATTTTTAACTTTAACATAATGAAAGGGACATAAAAATGAGCAAATCTGTAAGAGAAACGGTTGAAGAAGCAATGCGTAAGCTGGGGTATTATGACCATCCGATGACAATAGGCGGCAGCACACATTATTTGGATGCAGATTCACCGTTTGTAAAATTAAGAGAAGATATTCAAAGAGATAAAGAAAGAATATCAAATATGGTTGATGATTATACAAATAATTGGCAGCCGGTGCATGTTAACGTGCCGCAAAACAATGTGCAGGCCTATAATCAGGAGGTGATGAACCGCATTAACCAAGGCATCCAGCAACCGCAAGGTGATAATAACTGGAACGGTGTGGCAACAAGCGCCATTACCGGCACGGCAGAAGGAACATTAGCTACCGGAGAACGTATTATTAATGGCTTAACGAACAATAAATACGGACAAGAAGTTGATTATTTATTTAATAATGCTTATAGCAATCGTCAAAATCGTCTGCAACAGCAAGCCAATCAAGCCGGATTGGGCGGTTTAAACAAAGCCGCTAATGCAATGGTTGACGTTACTACGGGCGTAATAGGTAAATTATTAAATAGAAAATAATTATAATAATAGTCTTGACTTTTATGGAGTGTATTTTAAAATATACACCATAAAAAAGGAGATTTTATGACACAAAAAATTGAGAAACAAAAAAATATACTTCAAACATGTATAGAAAAAGTATTCGGTGTGTCAAATATAGTATCGTTAGGTTCCTACAGAGGAGTAATCGGACGTAATCAATTTTTTTGCACGGCATTATTATGGGGTATTTGTTCTTATGCAATTACACGTATTGGACAACCTTTATTGTCATATTTGTTCGGATTATTGCTTTTTTATTTTATATTAGCAATGGTTCAAAAACGTTGCCGTGATTTGGGATTAACAGGGACATTCTGTACATTGGTTTATTCAGTGGCAATGATATTCAAGGCTGCTTTTTATTTTATTGATGAGGCAACTTTGGGTGCTATCTGTGTTGTAACATCTCTTGGCGTTTTTGTTTTTTGGGCTGTCATATTCATTTTTTTGGCCTATAAAATTGGAAAAGTTGAACCGGATTTAAATGTTCGTTCGCCGTTGTTAAAATATCCGCTGTTATATGTGGGAGCGGTATGGCTGATTTGCATAGCGGCAACATTAACCGTTAATCATTATGCAGGTGTAACAATCCCGCTGTGGTAAGGTAAAAAACAAAAGAATAAATATCACAATAACAAAGACCGGCTGTTGTAACAAACAGCCGGTCATTTAATTTTTAACTTTAACATAATGAAAGGGACACAAAAATGAGCAAATCTGTAAGAGAAACGGTGGAAGAAGCAATGCGTAAGCTGGGGTATTATGGCCATCCGATAACAATAGGCGGCACCACACATTATTTGGATGCGGATTCACCGTTTGTAAAATTAAAAGAAGATATTCAAAAAGATAAAGAAAGAATATCAAATATGGTTGATGATTATACAAATAATTGGCAGCCGGTGCATGTTAATGTGCCGCAAAACAATGTGCAGGCCTATAATCAGGAGGTAATGAACCGCATTAATCAAGGAATACAGCAACCGCAAGGTGATAATAACTGGAACGGCGTGGCAACAAGCGCTATTACCGGCACGGCAGAAGGTGTGTTCGGTGGCATTAACAGAGCTGCAAATGCGGCGACGCTAGGATTATACGGAAAAGGTATAGATATGATGATGGGTAATACTTACAGCAATCTGCAAAATCGCTTGCAACAAAGAGCCAATCAAGTTGGATTGGGAGATTTCAATGAAGTAGCAAATAATGTAATAGATGCTGGAATTGGAATAAGATTTGGAAAAAAACTCCGATAATTGTCTGACCTTGACTTTCTCTGAACATGATATAGAATAAATGTTCAGAGAAAGTCTTATTGGAGGTAATAGAAGGATGCCACAAAAAAATGAATTACTTAGCGATATCTATGATTTTGGTAGAGCTGTATTTATAGGAACGGAAAAAAATACATCTATTTTTTCTTATGTCGGTAAGTTAAATGGCATCAAAGGTTTGGCAGCAGGTGTTATTTTGTATTCCTTCTTTTCAATTGTCAGTAGTTTTCGGCATCCATTATTTATTTATTGGTTTGGTTTGGCTATTTTTTATTGTGTGTTAGCAACAATTCAAAAGCGGTGCCGAGATTTTGGTTCTAAGGGAACTTGGTGGGTATTGGCCGCAACATTAGTGGCGATATTAAATGCCTCTGTGTATTTTGTAGATACCACTCAAAAAGAGACAATTTGGTATAAATTGGAAGAAATGGGGATAATGGGTTATTGTCTGTTGGTTTTATTGCTACTTTTGATTCCGAATAAACCAGCAGAACAGCAAATAGCCGCAAATGTTCGTTCGCCGCTGTTGAAATACCCGCTGTTATATGTGGGAGCGGTATGGCTGATTTGCATTGCGGCAACATTAACCGTTAATCATTATGCAGGTGTAACAATCCCGCTGTGGTAAAATAAAAATAATACTTTTAAGACGCTCTGAATAATCAGGGCGTTTTTTTATGCCCGCCATATGCGAGCGTATTTTGTAACGGGTATATCAAAAGTTAACCATGATATATCTTCAATAACTTTAATTTTTTTAAGAAAGGAAAGAACATGAGTGAAACGGTAAGAGAAACTCTTAATCGTGTAATGTCGAACATGGGGTTTTATGATAATAAAAATAATTCAAATAATTTACGAGCATATAATCAAGAAACGCTGAATAAGGCGGTAAATGGCGGTAGTTGGGCGGTAACACCGCAACCGACCTATGAATCGTTAATCCTAAATCATCAGAATTATGATAATCAACTGAATTCTAATTGGAATGGGGTTGGAGTTGACGCCCTAACCGGTGCCGGTGAAGGGATAATTGCAGCAGGGGAACGCTATTTAAATACCTTATCGGGGGGTATTTATGGTGATGCTATTGATGGATATACGGCAAGACAAAATCATCTACAACAACAAGCCGAGCAAGCAGGTGTCGGAAAATTAAGCCGGTTAGCTAATGACGGCGTAGATTGGACGGCAAGAGGAATGCAGGCAACTTTATTGTCAAAAATTAATAAATTCATTAAATAGTTTTGATTATCAGATATTGACAACGACTTCATTTATTCTTAAAATAAAGTCGCTACCAATTTGAGGAAATAGCCATGAAGAAACAGGTTAAACAAGAAAATATTTTTAAAGAAATGTTGCGCGTTTTGTTCTTGGGACACGGAACAATAAAATCTTTTTTTTCGATTGAGGGAATAATTGATAGTGAGCACCTTGTAGCATCAATGATTTCAGTTTTTTTTATGGCAAATATTCTTTGGCCGGAAAAAACGTATTTGTCATATGGCTTTTGGTTGTTGTTGTTTTATTGTGTGGTCGCCGCGGTGCAAAAATATTGCCGTAATATCGGTTCTAACGGCACAAGAGCAATACTTTTATTCAGCTTGATTTATATATTGGAAAGCGCAAGTTATTTTGTGGCTGTTTCTATCAAAGAAGAGTTGTTTTATCAACAGACAGATAAAAATTGCGGATGGTTTTTATTGATTTTTGCTGTATTATATACTTGTTCTTCATCAGCAGAACAGCAAATAGCCGCAAATGTTCGTTCGCCGTTGTTAAAATATCCGCTGTTATATGTGGGAGCGGTGTGGATACTTTGCATTGTGGCAACATTAACCGTTAATCATTATGCAGGTGTTGCAATCCCGCTGTGGTAATATTTAAATTGTCAGCAAAATCGGTGAAACAAAAGTCGGTTTTTCGTCCGATATAGTAACGGCCTGCAAAATATCTTGCTTAGCGGCGGCAAATTGTGCTTCATCTTGATAGTGCACCACAGCAAGTGGTGTTTTTTCATCTATATAATCGCCGATTTGCGTAAATTCGCTATATCCTGTAGCTAAATCCAATTTTTCATCCGGCACGCTGCGTCCGCCTTTGAGCTTAATGATGCTGACTCCGATGGCGCGCGTATCCATAGCCGTTACATAACCGGCCTTTGCAGTAAAAATCGGCTTTGTATGCGCGGCTTGCGGCAAATAATCATGACTTTTTTCGCAAAAATCGTGCGGTCCGCCGAGCGCCGCAACCATCTGCGCAAATTTTTCCAACGCCGCACCTGAAGATAAAACTTTATCAACTAATTTTTGTGCCTCATCTGCCGAAGCGCAACGACCGCATTGGCATAATAACTGCACACACAAAGCTTTTGTTATAACATCAAGCCGAGGATTAACGTTTTCATTTTGCAAATAGCTCAATGCCTCACGCACTTCCACGGCATTACCGGCCGAATATCCTAAAACTTGGTTCATATCGGTTAGAATAGCCGATGTTTTGCAACCGGCTCCGTTTGCGACTGTTACAATTGATTGCGCCAATGCTTTAGCATCTGCAAAATTGCTCATAAAAGCACCATTGCCGCACTTTAAATCCATAATCAGATATTGCAAGCCGGCCGCCAACTTTTTTGATAAAATAGAAGCTGTAATCAACGGAATAGATTCCACCGTGGCGCATACATCGCGAATGGCATAGATTTTTTTATCGGCCGGTGCCAAATTGCCGGTTTGCCCGATAATGGCACACCCCACATTTTTTACCGTGTTTCTAAACAAATCATTATCAGCCGCAGTATTATAATTCGGAATAGCCTCCAGCTTATCAATTGTGCCGCCGGTGTGCCCCAAGCCGCGACCGGCAATCATCGGCACATAAACATCGCACGCCGCTAAAGTCGGAGCCAATATTAAGCTGACTTTATCGCCGACACCGCCACTGGAGTGTTTATCAACAATCGGTTTATCAAAGCCACGCCAATTCAAAACATCGCCGGAATCGCGCATAGCCAGCGTGAGAGCAACGGTTTCTGCAGCGTTCAAACCATTTAAAAAAATTGCCATAGTCATCGCTGCCACTTGTGCGTCGGCCACTTTTCCGCAAGATAAACCTTCAACAAATTCTTTAATTTCCGCCGCCGATAAAGCTTCATGATTGCGTTTGCGACGAATGATTTCTTGTGCTAACATCGGTTATTCCTCCTCCAAAAAGCGACGGATTAAGAAGCTCAAAGTTTCTATTGATTCAGCTACCGTAATCATGACATCTTCATGATTTTGCGGCTTGTCGGTCAAACCTGTGCCATAATTTGAAATAGAGGAAATGCCGAGCACTTTAATACCTTGTTGCGCAGCGGCCAAAACTTCCGGCACGGTGGACATGCCGACAGCATCGGCACCAAAATTTTTAAATAATTTAATTTCGCTCGGCGTTTCATAATTTGGTCCCAAAACCATAATATAAACACCTTTATAAAGCTTGATATTGTTGCGTTCGGCGATATTTTGCATTTTGCGTCGCAGTTCAATATCATAGGCCGCGCTCATATCCACAAAACTCGGTATCGCCGTAAAGCCAATCAGCGGATTGCGCCCCGAAAAATTGATATGGTCTTCAATCAGCATCAGACTGCCCGGCGGCATGTCAAGACGCAAAGAGCCGGCCGCATTTGTAATCAGCATTTGTTTAACACCAAGCTGTTTTAACATCGCTATAATTTCGGCAATAATATTCGGCGCCAAACCTTCGTATAAATGAAAACGACCTTGCAAAAATAAAACATTGTGTTTACCGATTTTTCCGGCATAAAAACAACCTTTGTGGCCGGCAACCGTGGTTTGCGGAAAATTCGGCACATCTTGATAAGGAATAACAATCGGATTTTCTATTTCGGCAGTCAATAGTCCTAAGCCCGAGCCGAGAATAACCGCCGTATCCGGCATAAAGCCGTTCAGGCGTTGTTGCATATATTCAAAAGCATTTTCAAGCATGGTTCATATCCTCGGCACTAAAATTTTGCGGCAATAAATCTGCTAAAGTCTGCGTCTTTTGTATACCTTTTAAGTCAGCGCTGTAAATAATGGTTTGTGCACTGCCGAATTCGGCAATTTTCTGCAAGCAGTTGCCGCATGGCAAAATATATGCAGTATCGGCTAATATCAATATGGCTTTAATGTGTCGTTCACCGCGGGCAATCATGGCGGAAATTGCACCTGCTTCGGCGCATGTTCCGCACGGATAGGCGGCATTTTCAACATTACAGCCGGCAAAAATTTGCCCGCTATCGGTCAATATGGCTGCCCCAACGGAAAATTCGGAATAGGGGGCATAAGCATTTTGACGTGCCGTTAAGGCAGTATTATAAAGTTGTTGTTCCAAATCGGTCATCAGCAGCTCCTTAAATACAACAGATAGTGCTTATTGTAAGCAAAACGGTATACAAAAGTCAAGCGCTGTCTTATTTTTCGCGCAATAAAAAAACACACGACATTATTAAGATGTCATGTGTTTTGAAATGAGATGAGCGTTGTTTAGAGCGCTTCAAGTTCTTTTGCAATCTGCTGAAGATCTTTCTTTTCTTCGGCGGTGGCGTTGTTCTCAACCCAGCGTCCATTGGCAAAGGCATACACTTTCTCCAGCAGGGCGTCGCGCTTGGCAGCGTTAAAGTTAGTTTTCAGCTCAGCAAGGCCGAGAGAAAACATCCACAGGCGAAATGCTGTTTCACCTTTGAGCTCACGATACTTCTCTTTCATAAGCGATAAACATTAAGAGGTTATAAAAATTGTCAAAATAACTCAAGATCATCGGAAAAATAGCATAAATCTCATGTTTTGTCAATATTTATTTTGCTTTTGGCAGATAGTAATCCGCGGTATGATCATATTGGTCTTTTAGCTCCGGATTAAGCTCATGCGTAAGCAACATTTCCGCCAACGCTTCATAATGCGCAGTCGGCAATTTTGCCAAACGGATTAAAAGTGTTTCGCCGTTAATGTTCTGCGCGTTGATATCCAATCCGGCACTTGTGAGCAATACCACAATTTTTTCAACGGCGCTGACCAATTCTTCACTAGGCATATCTTTATTTTCAGACACTGCATCTGCCAGTTGCAAAATCAAAGTGTTGCCGTCTAAATCTTTTTTGCCGGCGTCAGATTTTGCAATCAATGCTTCTTCAACCAAGTCGGCATTCAAATGATAAACGGCATATTCCAAAATGGTTTTATTTTGCGCATCAACATAATCAAATTTCGCACCGAAACGCACCAAATCTTGTAAAATATCGGCTTGTTCGGCAGTTAAATCGGTTAGATAAGTTTTATCGTCTAAGATTTTGTTTACATCGGCACCGTGTTGCAATAAGGCACGCACCACCGGCTCATTGTTTTGTTCAATAGCCAAAGCCAGAGCCGTTTGGCCGTTGCCGTCCAGCGCATCTACTTCTAACTTTCCACCCGCCAGAGCTTCTATATAATCTTTATCATACTGATGCCGCACCACATAGTGTAATAGTGTGTTGTTGTCGCGGTTGCGAGCGTTTACATTGGCGCCGTGAGCCACCAATTTTTGCAAAATCAGCAGATTTTTATTTTCCAGTGCTTCCCACAGATATTTTTCATCAATTTGCGATACATGGTCTAAGGCCATATCTACAAATTCAGGTTCCACATCAGAAATCAAAATGTGGTGCAACGGCACTTCACCGCGCTCATCGGGATGAATTAAATCAATTTGCGCAAAAACGTCATTTAACAAATCGCCGCGTTCTTGCGATAATAAAACTTTCCACATCGGCTGATCTATTTTTGGTAAATAGCCTTGATAATTGGTGTTATGCGCAAAAATTTGTGTTTCAATTTCTTCCGGAACATCATCATGTTGCAACACATAAGTAAGGGCGCTTTCCTGATTTTTATCGGTTATATTAACATCTGCACCATATTGCAACAAGGTGGCAACCATTTCATAATCTTTAGCCGTCAGCGCCTTAATAATCGGCAGTTGGCCGGCTTGATTTAAGGCATTGACATTGGCACCGTTTTGTAAAATCATTTGCAAAATATGTTTCGGCGCTTGATAAGTATAGGCATAATCCAGTAAACTGTCGCCGTTTGGTGCCAAGTTTTTCAAATCGGCATTATATTCCAAAAACAGATTCATAAGTTCAACATCTTGTTGTTTAACTGCCAACAAAAAGGCCGAAGTGCCTTGCTTGTCTTTTGAATTTACATCAGCGCCGGCATCAAGCAAAGTGCGAATAACCGATGAGGACTGTCCGTTTTTGAGAGCAACCAGCAACGCATTGTTGCCTTGTTTGTCTTGCGCGTTAATATCGGCACCGGCTTTAATTAAAGCGTCAATAATCGGCAGTTGCACACCTTCTTTAAGGGCTGCCAGCAAAATGGTATTGCCGTTAACATCTTTCTTTTTTACATCAGCATGCTGTAACAACAAATATTTGACCATATCTAAGTTGTTAAGACGCACAGCCTCTTGCAGTGCAGTGGTGCCGCGCGGATTAACAGCTTCAATCAATTCCTTTGAGACTGCAAACTTTTGCAAAATTTCGGTTGGCGCCGCCACATTAACGGCATAACTCAGCGGCGTTAGACCGAAAAACAGCTCTCTGTTTTGGCGGGCAAATTGCGTCGGATTGATTTTTTGATATGTTTCCATATCAGCCATCTCGGCGGCCATCATTTTCATCTGCTTATCCAGCTCGTTGAGAATATCAATTTTACCGGTAGAAAGGCCGAGCCATAAAACACTATACCACATATTGCGACGTTCGGCATATTCATTTAAGCGGTCATTTTTATAAGAAACAAAAATATCGTTTAATTGCGGCGTGTGTGAAATATTGGTCTGCGCCAATTCCACGTCGTCCATAAAATAACTGACTTTTTCTAATTCGCCATCATCACCGAAATAACGCGCCACGCCGTCCTTTTTATCGTTTTTATAGTTTTCAATGCGAATTTGCTTGCATTGGCAATCCGCATCTTGCGGCGTGCGATCATATTTTTCCACATTTTCAATGGCACCATTATCAATCCATTCGCTATAAATACCGTTTTTTTTGTCGTTTAAATAGTTTGTGCGGGTGCCGATACGCGTTGTTGGCGAAAAACTTTTGCCAATGCCTGATTTTTTATCATTTACATACGGAATAATTGTAATACCGCCGTCTTCGGCAAAAATGCGACGCACCCCGTTTCTTTTTCCGTTTTTGTAAGTAATTTCTTCGGTTAAATATTGAGCATTATATTTTTTACTGATACCGTCTAATTTGCCGTCAACATAATTATTTTCTTCTACCAGTGTATTGTTTTGAATAATTCGTTCCACACCGTTTTTAACACCATTTTGATAATGTTCAATCTTAACTAAATTGCCGTCGTGGTCAAAATAATCGGTTTCGCCGCTTAAAAGGCCTTTTTCATATAAACTACGTTGTTGCGGTTTGCCGTTATTATAAAAAGCGATATATTCGCCGTCTAAAACATCGTTGCTGTATGTTTTTTTTAATTGCGGCTTGCCGTTTTCATAAAATGTGATTTCTTCGCCGTTTTTCAAACCTTTGCGATAGGTAATTTCCAGCTCCATTTTACCGTCTTCATAATGTGACGTTGCAACGCCGTGTTTAAGGCCGTTTCTGTAAAAATAAGTAATTTGTCGGCCTTCGTCATCCGGTAATATGAGTGCGCCGGATAGTGTTTTTCCGTCTGCGGTATAAGCAATATCTATACCGTTTTCGGTTTTAAATTCTATATCGTCGGCATTATATAATGTGACATCTGCTGCCAAAACCGGCATAGAAAGCATGGTGGAAGTTAACAAACAAAAAGCAAATTTAGAACCAAACATCGGCGCCTCTCTTTAAAAATTATTTTTTTCAAGCCTAGCACATTCAGAGTTAATAATCATTTAATTTAGCATGCAAACAAAATTTAAAAAAAGAAAAAGCTCAGGGGATTTCACAATCGCCTGAGCTCAAAATGTTTAATTTTTTTCACACAATCAGTTCAAGGGGTATGCAACCGCTCGAACCTCGTTAACTTATTGTTTTACCTTTTCGGTATGACCGGCACAAGGTGTTTCACAACCGCTTGAACCGATAATTATAAAAAAGATCTGATGATTTATATTATTTGTGTTGCCTAATAATTCAAAAGCTAATTATAAAAAAACTTCTCTCTTTATAAAACTGTGCGCAAAAAAGTCAAGCAAAAAATATTGACAAAATAAAACAAACATGGCAAAATGAATCCGAACTTTTTATTATTAACATTTAACATTTTTGCGTATGGTATTATTAGGAATTGTCGGGGCAAAAACCCCCATGGGTAAGTTGGCGCTTGAGTGGCTGCAAGAGCATGCTGATGAATACAAAGTAATATTCTCGGTGGATTGCAATGATAAGCCTCGAAAGTCAACATTTTCTGATTTGGAAGACGCCTTGTTGGCGCAAACACCGACATTGGTGCTGGATTTTGGCGAGCCCAAGACGGCTTTTGAGCGCATTAAGACTTATCGTTATTACTTTGTGCCGGCGGTTATGTATGCTCCGGCCTTAACGAAAGAGCAATTATCACAGTTGCAAGCACTTTGCTTAGCGTCGTCACGTTCTACGCCGTCGCTGATAATTGAAAATGAGTTGTCGCTCAGCCACGTTTTGTTGCAAGAGCAGCTTATGCAGGCGTTGCAAATCTTTGGCCCTCATGTGATGTATGTCAAAATCTATCTCAAAGATACGACAGCCAACTATTTGGAGCGCTATAAGCCGCTTTTGGAGCGTATTAACCGGCAGCTCAATGTAAGAGAAAGTGACCGCAAGATGAAGCGCCACGGCAATCAGATTGAATGTGGCAGAGCCCTTGTTTATGTGGTCTCTTTAAGTGACGACAAGACCTCTGTCAACGAGGAAATGAAGGTAGAAATTTTGTTGGATCAAGGATTGGATGTGGTCCCCTTGACCTACTGCTTTCCTAATCATCGGAAAACAATCGGACAAGGTCTTGAACAGATTTTGACGTATTTGATGACGCGCTTGTCCATCGTCAACGGCGAGCTTGAAGTGGATTTGCTGGCGCAAATAATGAGGCAATCTTACTGACACTATGTGCCGATAATAAATCTGGCACATTTAATAAAAAAATCCCCCTTTGTTTTGTGCAAAGGGGGATTAAATCATTTAAATGACGTTTTTTGATTTTAATCTGCCGTGGTTACGTTACGCTTACCGCCAAGCGATTCTTTAATGAACTCCAGTTGTTCCATAACCATAGCATTGTCTTTATATTTTTCAAATGCGGCATTAACGCGTTCTTCAAAGTTTCCTTCTTTACCTTTAAACACAAACATAAATGCGCGGGTGCAAGCTTTAATGGTGGCTTCATCAACGCCGCTGCGTTTTAGGCCGATAACGTTCAAGCCGCGCAAACGAGCCGGCACGCCGTTGGCTATGCCAAACGGAATAATGTCGCGTGCCACACCGGAAACGCCGCCGACCATAGCCTTGCGACCGATATGAACAAATTGGTGCACGGCACAGTTACCGCCCAAAATGACGCCGTCTCCCAAATGCACATGGCCGCCGATAACCGCGTTGTTGGTCATAATCACGCCGTTACCGACCACGCAGTCGTGCGCAATGTGCGAGTTAATCATAAACATGCCGTCGTCGCCGACCACAGTGGTAAAATGCTCTTTCGGCGTGCCCGAATGCATGGTTACATTTTCACGAATGATGTTATTTTTGCCGATAATCAATTTAGCTTCCGGCTGAAATTCGTTGCCGTGATCTTGCGGTCCGCAACCTAAGCGTGCGCCCGGAAATACGATTGTGCCTTCACCGATGGTGGTGTTGCCATAAACGGTAACCTGACCTAAAAGTTTAACATTTTCACCGATTTTTGCTTGAGAACTAATCCAGCACATCGGACCGATTTCCGCACTTGCGGCAATTTGTGCGCCATCTTCAATAATTGCACTTGGATGAATTTTTGCCATTTTATAATCCTTTCATAATTGATTTTTATTTTAGTTTAGCATAAAGATTTATGCGTTTGTGCGCAACACACAAAACGTTACAATTTGTTTCATCGGTGGAAAAGGCAAAGCTAAAATACCAATCGGCTGAACAAACCCCCAGCTACGCCGCATATATACAACAGTGCTAATATGTGTAAGTTTTGCTTTAAGTGCCGATTGACGCGAAACAAAATCAAAAGCCCAACGCCGGCATTAACCAAACTGCCGCTCAACAAAGTGCTGATATTGATACAGCCTTCCAAATAAAGTTGCGTTAAAATCACCGAGGCCGAACAATTCGGCATCAGACCGAACAAACCGCTACCCAGCTCGCCTAAAACCGGTGTTTGCAAGTAAGCCGACAAACGGGCAGGGTGAATATAAGCAAATATGGCGTTTAAAATCAGTGTAACGGCAAAAATAAACAGGGCAATCCGAACAGAGTGATGCAAAGCCGGAAGCCAAATGCCGTCTTCGCAATGACAATTTTCATTGCTGCATAGTTCTTCCATGTTAAACGCCGGTTGAGGGGTATATTTTCGCCACACAAAGTCAATCATATAACCAAACACAAGACCGCAGCCGATTTTATACAGCAAAAGCGCAGTAATCAGTTTTGGCTCGGCGGCATCGGCAATCATAATCGGTAACATTTCATCGGAAGTGGATAAAAAAATCGCCATCAACGTGCCAAGGCTGATAACACGCGCGGCAAACAGGTTACCGGCCGCTGCCGAAAAACCGCATTGCGGCAACGCACCGCATAAGGCGCCGATTAAAGGTCCACCGTAACCGGCTTTGCGAATAAGGTTCAACGCTTTTTCCGAAGTGCGGTGTTCCATATATTCCAAAAACAAATAAGTGATGAGCAAAAACGGAAACAGTTTGATATTATCAATCAGCGTATCAAGCAATATATCAGTCAAAGTTTCCATTAAGCACCTCAAAATAAAAAACGGAAACTGCATTATACAGTTTCCGTTTTGAAAGTCAATGCCTATATTTGGGCAGGTCATTGTCTACAGCATCTTCTTGAGCAGCTCCTCATAGGAGGCCTTGCCGCCGTAAATGACGCAGGTCATCTCGGGGGTAAAGATGTCACGGGCCTTGTCCATCACATCATAGGCGTCGGTGCGGCTGATGTTCTCAACGCAACGGTTGTTGTCGTAATCAATGCCGCGCTTGAGGAACAGATAGGCGGCATGCACGGAACGTGGCAACAACTCGTTAGAAACGGCCAGACGCTCTGCCATGGCGCGCTGCTTGGATGTCTCCAGACGACGGGCTGAGGCTTGTTCGTTACGCAAACGATGCACCTGATGGCAAACCTCATCCAGCACCTTGTCAAAGTTCTTGCGGTTGTAGCAAGCAACGCTGATGCGAAGCGTGCGGAACCCAAAGTATCCGGCTATCTTGACCTCAGACGTGGCAGCCAGCGGCGCAAGCGCACGCTCCATGCGGGCCGACAGCATACTCATAAGCACATTCGTCTCGGCAAAGTTTCCAGACTTCGAGATATCCCATCCGAACATGGCAATCTGCACCGTGCCGTTGCCGGGAATCTCTTGATAGCCGCCGGTGTAGAACCAACTCTTGACAGCACTGGGCTTGCCGGCAGGAAGAACGCCGAAGAGTTTGTCTGCAAGCTTCACCACCTTGGCAAAACCGCTCTCGGAACCGGAATAGCCAATCACCAAGTTGTGACCGACAAAACAGGTGTCAACATACTCTTTCACATCGTCAGCCGTCAGCAAGGACACCTTGCTGATATACTCTGAAGTGTTCCAGACCACGTCATCTTGCCCGAAAGCTGTGTGCTTATAGGCCAACTTGGTCTGACGCAAAGGCACATCAGCCAGATCCATCGTGTGCTTGACAATGTCATCGGCAGCAGCCTTGATTGACTCAGCATCAATCACCGGATGCACACAGCACAACCAGAGCTCATTGAACTTCTTGTTCAGAGCGCTCAAGGGACCGCTGGTCTGAAAGCTGGTCAGGTTTCCACCGTAAATGGCAGAAAGATTACCTCCTGCTTGGCGCAGAACCATGTTCTCATACAGAGCAGCCAGACCAAGCTTCGGCTCGTTCTGATGACCGCACTTGAAAGTCAATGACAGCTCAAATCCTGCTTGACCATTGTTCGCTACATGCAACAGCACAACGCCGTTACCTAAAACCTTCTTGTTCATAGGCGATTAATAATTTTAAAGTTAAGAATAAAAAATTAATTATTAAAAAATGTATCTACGATATACGCCTATTTGTCACATTTGTCAAGTATTATTTTGAGAATATTATTTTTGTGCAAAATTTATTTGCTTAACTGTTTAAATACGCTTGATTTTTATTTTGAATGTTGTTATAAACAGCGCCAGAAACGTTTGTGTTTTTTTAAGAAAAACCGAAAAATCGGTCATTTAGCGCCGTTTTTTCTTTGTATTAACTAAAAAGGATATTTAAATGTCAGAAGTGAAAATGAAAATGATGGATGCTAACGAAGCCTGCGCTTCGGTAGCCCATCGCATGAACGAAGTCTGCGTCATTTACCCGATTACTCCGTCTTCACCGATGGGTGAGTGGGCAGATGCGTGGTCTGCAGCCAAACAAAAGAATATTTGGGGTGTAACGCCGGATATTCAGGAAATGCAATCCGAAGCCGGTGCGGCCGGTGCTTGTCACGGCTCATTGCAAGCCGGTGCTTTAACCACCACCTTTACGGCTTCACAAGGCTTGCTGTTGATGATTCCGAACATGTATAAAATCGCCGGAGAATTGATGCCGTTTGTAATGCATGTTGCAGCACGTTCGCTTGCTTATCACGCATTGTCAATATACGGCGATCATTCCGATGTAATGGGCTGCCGCCAAACCGGTTTTGCCATGCTTTGCTCAAATTCGGTGCAAGAAGCCGGTGATATGGCCGCTATTGCGCAAACCTCAACGCTTCGTTCACGCGTTCCGTTTATGCACTTTTTTGACGGTTTCCGCACTTCGCACGAAATTAAAAAGGTTAAACTGATTTCCGACGATGATTTGCGCGCGATGTTAGACGGTGTGAATTACAAATTTAACGCCGAGCATGCTCTGCGTCCGGAAAATCCGGTTATTCGCGGCACGGCGCAAAATCCGGATGTGTTCTTCCAAGGCCGTGAAGCGGCAAACCCTTATTACGCCAAAGTTGAAGGCATTGTTCAAGAAGAAATGGACAAGTTCGCTAAGTTAACCGGTCGCCAATATCATGTGGTTGATTATGTTGGTGCTCAAGATGCCGAAAACGTTGTTGTTGTTATGGGCTCGGGCGCTGAAACGGTAGAAGAAGCAATTGAATATTTGAACGCACACGGTGCCAAACTTGGCGTTTTGAAAGTTCATTTATATCGTCCGTTCCCGACAGAATCTTTCTTAAAAGCTCTGCCGAAAACCGTAAAAGTTGTTTCGGTTTTGGATAGAACCAAAGAAGCCGGCTCTCTCGGCGAACCGCTTTATTTGGATGTTGTAACCGCTTTATCGCAAGCATTCAGCAACGGCAAAATTGCCAGCTTGCCGAAAATTTATGGCGGTCGCTATGGTTTGTCTTCTAAAGAATTTACACCGGCCATGGCTAAAGCTGTGTTTGACAATGCGGCTTCTGCAAATCCGATTAACGGCTTTACGGTTGGCATTGAAGATGACTTAACTCATAAATCGCTTTCTTATGATGCGTCGTTTGATGTTGAGCCGGATGATGTTGTGCGCGCCGTATTCTTCGGTTTGGGTGCAGACGGCACGGTTGGCGCCAACAAAAACTCTATTAAAATTATTGCTGAAGATGCCGGCAAATACGGGCAGGGCTATTTTGTTTACGACTCGCGTAAATCCGGCTCTATGACCACTTCGCACTTGCGTTTTTCCGATAATCCAATCCGCTCGGCTTATTTGATTAACAAAGCCGATTTCGTGGCTTGTCACCAATTCCAATTCATGAAGAAGGTTGATATTTTGCATATTGCCAAAGACGGTGCTACTTTCTTATTAAATGCGCCGTATAAGGCTGAAGAAGTTTGGGATCAACTGCCGATTGAAGTTCAAGAACAAATTTTGGCCAAACATTTGAAGTTCTATACCATTAACGCCGTTGAAGTGGCGCGCGCGACCGGTATGGGTCAACGCATTAACACTGTTATGCAAACCTGCTTCTTTGCTATTTCAAACATTTTGCCGAAAGATGAAGCAATTGCTCAAATTAAAGCGGCCATTAAAAAGACCTATTCTAAGAAGGGTGATGCCGTTGTTCAAAAGAACTATGCCGCAGTTGATGCTTCTTTGGAGCACATGTTTGAAGTAAAATATCCGGATCATGTCACATCTAAGTTCCATCGTTTGGCACCGGTTCCGGCCAATGCTCCTGAGTTTGTTCAAGGCTTGACGGCTAAATTGATTGCCGACAAGGGCGATAGCGTGAAAACGTCGGAATTGCAAGAGGTTGTTGACGGCACATGGCCGACCGGCACCACGCAGTTTGAAAAGCGTTGTATTGCCACCGAAATTCCGGTTTGGGATCCGAACACCTGTATTCAGTGCGGTAAATGCTCTATTGTATGCCCGCACGGCGTGATTCGTATGAAAGTAGCTGATGATGCTCAGTTAGCTGGCGCACCGGCAACATTGAAACATGCCGAATATAAAGGTAAAGAATTTGCCGGTAAGCAATTCATTTTGCAAATTTCTCCGGAAGACTGCACCGGCTGCGGCGTATGCGTAACCGCTTGTCCGGCTAAGAATAAGGAAAATCCTGAATTGCACGCCATCAATATGGATCATATTGAAAATCATCTGGAAACAGAAAAAGCAAACTGGAAGTTCTTTGAAACTCTGCCGTATGTTAAACGCACGGATGTTGTAAAGAATATGCCGAAGACAACGCAAATGATTCAGCCGTTGTTTGAATTCTCGGGCGCCTGCGCCGGCTGCGGTGAAACCCCGTATATTAAATTGCTCACGCAATTGTTCGGTGACAGAATGGTTATTGCCAACGCCACCGGTTGTTCTTCAATTTATTCGGGTAACTTGCCGACCACGCCGTATTGCAAAGACGAAAAAGGTCACGGTCCGGCTTGGGCAAACTCATTATTTGAAGACAATGCCGAATTCGGTTTGGGTATGAGAATTTCTATTGACCATGGCACGGCTATGGCAAAATCGTTGCTGGAAGGCTTAAAAGGCCAGCTCGGCGAGATTGCTGATAAGATTTTAGCAAATCCGCAGTCAAATGACATTGAAATTGACGCCCAACGCGACAATGTGGCTGCTTTGCGTGCTAAATTGGCAAACATTAACAGCGAAGAGGCTAAGCACTTAAGCGAAGTTGCCGATTACCTGATTAAAAAGTCGGTATGGATTATCGGCGGCGACGGTTGGGCTTATGATATCGGCTTTGGCGGCGTAGATCACGCTATTGCCAGCGGTCGCAACGTTAACATCTTGGTAGTTGATACCGGCGTATATTCTAACACCGGCGGTCAACAGTCTAAGGCTACCCCGTTGGGCGCTTCGGCCAAATTTGCTACAGCCGGTAAAGAATTGCCAAAGAAAGATTTGGGCATGATTGCCATGAGCTATGGCAATGTTTATGTGGCTCAGGTGGCCATGGGCGCTAACGATATGCAGGTGATTAAGGCTATGAACGAAGCTGAAGCTTACGATGGTCCGTCAATCATTATTGCATACTGCCCGTGCATTAACCAAGGCTTGAATATGGCTGAAGGTTTGAGCCACCAAAAGAACGCGGTTGAAACCGGTTCTTGGCCGCTCTATCGCTATAATCCGGATAACATGAAGGCAGGCCAAGCACCGCTGACGCTCGATTCTAAGGCGCCGAGCAAGCCGCTTGCCGACTTTATGGCCAGCGAAACTCGCTTCCAGGTTGTCAATAAGGCTAATCCGGAACGTTATGCAATGTTACTGGGCAAAGCTCAGGCCAATGTTGATGAAAAACGTGCGTTGTTAGAGCACTTAGCTCAATACAAATAAAAAAAACGCCATCTAATGGGCTTCTAATCAAAGGTTTTTTGCCTTATGTAGCTTTATCTACACCGCGGCAAAAAACCTTTTTCTATTAGCCTCATTATCTGGCGTTTTTAACTTGAACGGGCTTGACACCGCGCGAGAAAGCTTTCTTTGCACTGTGTAAGCAGCGCCGAAGGCCCTTCTGCCGCGCTAAACGCGGTTTTGGGCTTAAACAGGCGTTTTCTCTCTTATGTTTTTTGTAGACCGCGGAAAGAAACCTTTTTCTATAAGCCTCATTATCTGGCGTTTTTAGAACAACCATCCTTCGGTTTTTTATAAACTGTCATCCTCGTGCTTTTTATAAACTGTCATCCTCGTGCTTGACACGAGGATCTCAGCCGAATCTCTAATCAAGCATTTTTTAAAAAAAATCCACTTGACAAAAGTCTATTTTTCTGTTAAATTGAACTCAAGCAAGGTGAAAAGACTTGCCCGAGGTGTGGAAACCTCTCTACAGACGTCAATGCAAGACGTTAAATTTTGTAAGCCCGATGGTTATCTTTATGTGATGATCGGTGGGCGGCAAAATAAGCCGTTTTACATAGACATCATATAAATATTCTAGACAAATATATAGCTGTTTAGGCCAATATGTCGCACTATTTCTGTAGATAGTTTCCAACCGCCGGTCGCTTTTCATTAAGCGACTAGTTTTTTTATATGCAAACTTTTAATGAAAAGGAGAACGGCGATGAGTTTAAGAGATAAAATAAAAAACATGTTTTTTGGTAAGAAAACATTCTCCAAAAATAAGCCGGAAAAAAATATTGCAGATGAGCCATCTAATCCTGTAGAAAAAAATAATACACCTGAGGAGAGCCTAAAAATAATTAAAAATCAGCTGAAACCGGAAAACTCAGATAAAATAGGTAATCGTACTTTTACGGATAGTTTACATCTTTTACGTGATATTGTTGAAGAAAAACCTATTTTATCTGAACAGGCAATTGATATCCTTAAAGAGATTGGTAAACATGAAAAATATGTGGGATTTGGTGAAGAAGTAAACCGCAGTATATGCGCATTTGTTATTGCTCAGAAAAGACCGAAGTTGGCCCAAAAAGCAATGATTGCTGTCTTGTCTTCCGGTTCATCTAAATATTACAATTCTCAAACAGATGTTTATAATGAAGAAGCATATCGTGAATTAAGGGAAATAATCAAGCGCAATAGCCGCGGTCATAATCTTAATAGTATTCTTGAAGAAAGTGTTCAATATTGTAGGGAAAAATTTATTAAACGCAGTCAAATTGAAGACAATAAAAAATTAACCGAAGAAATTAAGTCAGGAATTAGAACAAGTGAAGAAAAAGGATATAAGCATATAACGCCGGCATTAAGAAAAGTTAAACAACGTCTTAAAGAAAAATTGGTGTCAGAAGAAAATGCTCTGGTAACTGAAAAAATTCAAAAAGGTATGGAAAAATCAACCCCAATTCGCAATGTGTCGGCAGATGCGCCGTTCAAAACAGTGCCGGCCAAACACGGAAAAGGTATGGGTGAATAAAAACTTTTTTTCTTATATTTCAGCGTCCTGCGGGTTTTCCGTTAGGGCGCTTTTTTGTGTGCTGGTAACGCCATGGCACGCTAGCGTTTAATATGTCACCCCTCCAAACCGATAGGTTTGGATTAGGGGTCTACGAATTATTTTATAATCGGTAGATGCCTTATCCGCGCAGAGCGCGGAGGCATGACAGTTTTATTTTTACCTTGCCTCCATTATATTTGTGGGCTTCGCTACGGCTTACTCTCCTCAAGATGACTAGAGAATCATTTATCTACCAAATAAAAATTCTTGACAAAAAGTGTAAAATTTGTGTATAATGACTTCTAAGAGGATAAAAATGGCAGACGAAGTCAACAAAGAATATGCTCCGCTGATGGAATACTTAACTGAAATTATGCATAACTTGCAAAATCAGTCCGATGTTTTGCATGACAAAGATGTGCAAATCTGCCTCAGTGATACCGAAGAGTATACCGATAATAATGAGATTTCTACAGACCTTGGTATTATCAGAATGGGCAAAACATATCTGCAAAAGTTAGCTGCGCAAGGCGAAGATTTTGTGGCGCACAGCATTGCACATGAGCTGTCGCACATGGTTTTTGACCATAAATATAATATAGATAACCTATCTAATAAAGAAGCTGAAATTTTTGCCGATAACTATGCACATATTTTGTGTCATCGCGCCGGTTATAACATTAACCTGCCTTTCAAAAGTGAAAAAATTAAGGCTAAAGAAAATACCGATGAGCATCCGGCCGATAAAATTCGCTCAGCTGTTATGCGGCGCACAGCGGCCTATTTAACCGATGAAAATGCGCCGCAAACCGTCAAGCCTTTTCGGATGGCTATTCCTGAGACTCCATTGGTTGAAGTATATGATGATCTGGAAGCTCAAAGAACAATTATTTTTGAGGCCGACAGCAATTCTTTGGCCGCAAAAAGCCATGAGCTGTATACCGATTTATATCAAATAGATCAAAGCAATCTTAATCCGACAAAATCAGAATATCAAGCCATGCAACAATCGGAAGATTCGGCAAAAATACAGCAGTTATTGCAAATGGAAGATATATCCGGTGAAAAAGATGCTATCTTGCAAATGGATTTTTATAAGATTTCAGAAAATATGAAGGTGCTTGATTTATATAGCAAAGTGCTTTCTACGGATTTGATTTATCAAAGTGAAGCGATGTATTTGAAGTTTCGTGATTATTTTGCAGAACACTGCCATACCAGTGTTGCAGAACGGCAAGCCTTTCATGAGGCACAAATAGAAGAGCTGGATGAAGCCGCGCTCAAGATTGTCGGGCAAAAAGCTCAAGACGGTTGCAGCTATGATTTTTTGCAAGAGTATAAGGCGGCCCGTGATGCACAAGTGGTTACAACAGAAGATTTTATTATAGACCGCATGTCGCCGGCTAATCGTCTTTTCAGTTCGGAAAATCGGCAAAAGTTAAACGAAATATATGCAAACGAACTTCATGAATTGATAGAAAATGACGATAATTCAGATGATTATGGTAGAAGCTTGATGCGCCACTTAAATAAAATAAACGGCAAAATTCATAATGCCGACGTTATACCTTTGGCGAAAACACTCAAGCAAAAGCTGAAAATTCAAGACCGTAATTTGCCGATTTTACAAAAATTTGTAAAGGATAACAGTTTTGAAATCAATCAAATTCGCGCTGAATTATTGATTTCAAAATGTATGCTTGATGAAGATTTTGCCAAAGATACGGTGGCATATTTGATGTCTGACGGCAAAAAGCCGTTTGGCGCAAATGAAGATGAAAATGTGATTATGCACGATATTCACACAGATTGGGCGCAGGTCACATCAGCAAAACGCGCCGATATATTTGCGCTGCTGCTGGAAAATGTGTCACCGGACAACAGTGCGCAGAAATTGGCGCTGTTTATGGATAAAACGGGCGATAAAGACGCCGCATTTAAGCCGCTGGTGGAAATGTATTTATCAACTTATACGCCGGAGCAACAACCTTATGTAGCGGCCTCGCTTTTAAGTAAAAAAGACACGCAAAAACAATACGGCTATGAAGATTGCTTTAAGGAAATCTTAAAAGGCTCCGGTATTCAGGGTGTGCGGGCGCTCAATCAAATATATAATGCCAAATTACCGGAAGAAATCTTGACCATAGAAAGCAATATGTCGCCGCTGAAATCTAAAGACGGCCTGATTTTTGCCAATTTACGTAAACTTGGCGTTGCGGCGCAAAAAAGTGGTAACATGGAATTGCGGAAAATCGGCCGCCAACTGGTAATAGCCACGGCCAAAGTTACGCCGATGCGTCGCACTAATATAAGAAGTTAAAATTTTCAAGATTAAAGCAAAAACGGAGCCAAATAATCAGCTCCGTTTTGGTTTGACCTGATATCAAATTACAGCTTGAAGTCTATTACGCCATCATAAGCATAGCGATACATCTGCTCAATTTCCTTAAACAGCGGATAACGCGGGTTAGCTGCCGTGCATTGGTCGTCAAATGCCAATTCCGGCAAAGTTTTCATCGCATTTTCCCAATCTTCTTCCTTTACGCCCCAATCGCGAATAGAAAGAGGAATGTTGAGCTTTTTCTTCATATCTTCAATCGCAGCAATCAAGTTATTTACAAGCTCGTCATCGGTTTTGCCCTTCAAGCCGATACCGCGTGCAAATTCCGCATACGCCGCTTTGGTGTTCGGAAAACGATATTGCGGGAAGGTGGCTTGTTTAGCCGGACAATCGTTAGAGTTGTAGCGAATAACTTGGTTAATGAGCAGTGCGTTGGCAAAACCGTGCGGAATATGAAATGCCGCGCCGAGCTTGTGTGCCATTGAGTGGCAAACGCCTAAAAAGGCATTTGCAAAGGCCATACCGGCGATTGTTGCCGCGTGGTGAACTTTTTCACGCGCCGTCGCATCACCTGTTTCATACGATTTTACCAAATTTTCGTAAATTAACTTGCCGGCTTCAACTGACAGGCCGCGCGTATAATCGGTGGCCATGCAGGAAACATAAGATTCCAACGCGTGTGTCATCACATCAATACCCGAAGCGGCACACAAGCCTTTAGGCATGGTTAAAACCAAATCGGTATCCACAATAGCCATGGTCGGAGTTAATGTATAATCGGCCACGGCATATTTTACGCCGGTAGCGTCGTCGGTAATAATGGCAAACGGGGTAACTTCCGAACCAGTCCCCGAAGTGGTCGGAATAGCAACCATTTCAGCCTTAACGCCCATTGCCGGAAATTCAAAAATACGTTTACGAATATCCATAAAACGACGCGCCAAATCTTCAAATTTGAGTTCCGGATGTTCATACATAATCCACAAAATTTTGCAGGCATCAATCGGCGAACCACCACCCAATGCAATCAACACATCCGGTTCAAAGCTGTTAACCATGTCGCGTGCTTTGTTAATAGTGGTCAAATCCGGATCAGGTTTAACATCACTGAAAATCTTGTAAGCAATACCGAGCGGTTCCAAAATGTCGGTAATTTTTTTGGTATAACCCAAATCAAACAACGGCTTATCGGTCACGATAAAGGCGCGTTTTTTGCCTTGCAATTCTTTCAAAGCAAAGCTCAAGCAGCCCGGCTTAAAATAAATTTTCGGCGGAACCTTGAACCACAACATATTTTCTTCGCGTTTAGCCACAGATTTAATATTCATCAGATGTTTTACTCCCACATTTTCACTTACCGAATTTTGTCCCCATGAGCCGCAACCCAAAGTCAAAGACGGTTCCAATCTAAAGTTATAAATATCGCCGATAGCGCCTTGTGCAGACGGACAGTTAATCATCACGCGGCCGGTCGGCATGGTGTCGCCATAAAGCTTAATGCGTTCATCGTTGCGCGGATTGGTGTATAATACCGAAGTGTGTCCGGCGCCGGCAAACAAAACGAGTTTTTTGGCTTTTTCCATGGCATCATTAAAATCTTTGGCGCGATACATAGCCAAACACGGCGATAATTTTTCATACGAGAATGGTTCTTCTTTGCCGATTTTACTGACTTCGCCAATTAAAACTTTGGCATTTTCCGGCACTTTAACGCCGGCCATTTCGGCAATTTTGGCCGCTGGTTGACCGACAATAGCGGAATTTAACTTGCCGTCCTGAATAATTGTGGCTGCCACTTTAGCGCGTTCGCTATCGTTCAAAATATAAGCGCCGCGCTTCAAAAATTCGGTCTTAACCGCATCATAAATGGCATCAACCACCACCACAGATTGTTCAGAGGCGCAAATCATACCGTTATCAAATGTTTTAGACATCAAAACCGAGCTGACGGCCATTTCAATATCGGCTGTTTCATCCATAACCGCCGGAGTATTTCCCGGACCAACGCCGATAGCCGGTGTGCCGGAAGAATAGGCTGATTTAACCATGCCCGGACCGCCGGTGGCTAAAATTAAATCAGATTCTTGCATTAAAAATTGCGTGCGCAAAATAGATGGTTCATCAATCCATGCGATAATATCTTTCGGTGCACCGGCTTTAACGGCTTCTTCAAGCAGAATGCGCGCTGTTTCAATGGTGCATTTTTTGGCGCGTGGGTGCGGCGAAAAGATAATGCCGTTACGCGTTTTTAATGTAATTAAAGTTTTGAAAATCACCGTAGAAGTCGGGTTTGTTGTCGGAATAACGCCGGCAATCACACCCACCGGTTCGGCAAATTTAATCAAGCCGTTTTCTTTATCATCTTCAATAATGCCACAGGTCTTGGTGTTTTTGAACTTATTATAAATATATTCGGAAGCAAAGTGGTTTTTAATTACCTTATCTTCGGCAATACCCATACCTGTTTCTTCTACCGCCATTTTAGCCAGCGGAATGCGAAGCGAGCTGGCTTTCAAAGCCACGCGGCGAAAAATCTCGTCAACTTGCTCCTGAGAATAGGTCGCAAATTTTTGCTGAGCGGCGCTAACTTTGCTGATTAAGCCGTCAATATATTCCATTTCCTGTTTTTCATCAATTATGTTTTCCATCTATTTTCCTCCTGTTAACCTGAGCACATCATAAACAATCGTCTTAAAAATAAAACCTTTTTTTTGCCGTTGTTCATCACATTTTATTACTTATTTGTAACATAAAATATTCCGTGTGATAATATAATCTTTGCGATATAGCCGGTTGAATTACGCCATAATTAAAATATATAGAAAGCGGTATCAATTTAACAACAGGGAGAAATATGATGAAAAGCAAATTGTTATCTTGCGCCGCAGCGGCAGCAATAGTTTTAGCAAGCGCCAACGCTATGGCCGGCGATCACGGTAAAATGAAGCACGACGGAGCCAACAAGCCGGTCAGCAAAGTTTCTGAGGTGCAAAACATGGCTGATGACAGTATGGTTTATGTGCAAGGATATATTATTCAAAACTTAGGCAATGATAACTATATGTTGCAAGACGGCAGCGGCCAGATTATGGTTGAAATTGACGATGACTTGATGAACAATGCCACCATAACGCCGCAAACCGTGGTTTGGATAGCCGCTACAGTGGATCAGGAAACCGGTCAACCGGTCAGCTTGGAAGCCGAGGAAATCCAAATTATGCCGGAAGGAACAAACATTCCGATGGCTATGAATAATAAATAGCACAAAAACTTTGTTTAAGCGTGAAAGTCTGCCATCAGGCAGGCTTTTTTTGTAAGTAAAATAAGAATTTTCGTTTACAAATAGCTTCTATATTGTATTTTTCTTATTTTAAACTTGACAATGAATTTGTTTTGTGATAATGTAAAAGCTGGATAATAAGGCATCTTTAACCAAAAAGCAACGATTTTAACGCTTCTGTGATTTAATTTGGTGTTGGTGTTTAATAAGAAATATATTATCTAGTAAATTAACATAATAACAAAAATGGAGGAAAAATGGATTTTAATAATGAAAAATATAGACGTGTAACTCGTGCAGACGGAAGTTTGCCGTCATACGAAGCTTACGGACGGGCAACAGGCGGAATTCCGAGTTCGGAAGCTTACCGCTTAGCCAGAGAAAAACAAGAACAGCAATCACAAAGTTCATGGAATGCGGTAAAAGACTTTGCGAATAATTTTGCCGATACCACTCAGGCTGTTTCGGTTGGTTATGCAACAGGAGCAACATTAGGCAACTTTGATGAAGGTATGGGAGTAGCTACCGCGACGGCAACCTTAAACCCGAATAATTATACCATGGGGCGCGATGCTACACGGCAACTGCAAAACGATTTACAGCAACAACATCCGTTGGCTTATGGGATTGGTGAATTTGTGGGCGCAATGACCACGCCAATGCATTTGGCAAAAGATACCACTTTTGCCAATAAGGCATTTAATGCCTTTACAGACACACTAAATGCTTCAGCCGGATATGCCGAAAATTGGAACGATTTTGGAACTAATTTAGCGGTAAACGGAGCGGCTAATAGCGTAGGTATGATATTTGATAAAATACCGTATACACGTGGAGGGAGTATCGTTGGTCGCAAATTTATTAAGCAAGGAATAAATTCTTTTGCTGACAAAGCAAAAAATATGTTTTATAGTGGAGAGGAAGAAAACTACTAGAAAATAAAACGCAGTAGAGGAGCAGGATATGGAAAAAGAGGTTGCAAAAGAAAAAATAAAGACATATTTTTTAAAATGTATTGATTGCGCATTAAGTGTGTTGGTTGCATTTGGTGTTGTTGCATTAATTGAATTACATTTAATGGTGCCTCTTTTTCCTATTCTTTTCCTGTTTGATATTTGTCTTATTGTTGGGTATCCGCTATTTTTACGGTATATATTAAAAAGAAAATGGTTTGAGTGTCGCAAAGATAAATTGCTACAGATTAAATATATATTATTACCTACATTGTTTTTAGAAATATTAGCACTGTTAGTGGTTATAATATGTTATCCAAATGAAATATTGCAAGCTCCATAAATATTAAAGCATAACACAGGAACGGAATATGGAAAAAGAGGATAAAAAAGAAATTATAAAAAATAATATTTTTAAGTGTATCAATTTCATACTCAACTTATTAATTGCATTTGGAATCTTTATAATAATTATATTTCATATAACTGGTCCTTTTTTTCCTGTTCTGTTTTTGTTTGATTTTTGCTTTTGGTTTGGTCATCCGATATTTGTAAAGTATGTTTTAAAACGAAAATGGTATGAATGTACAAAGAATAATCTTTTGTCATTAAAGTATATTTTAATACCAAATTTAATTATGGAACTCTTAGTTTTGTTATATTATCACAAAGCAACGTATTTTATACTTAGGACTATAATGGAAAGCAATGAATAAAGTCTGTTTTATAATGAAGAAGAATAAAATATATAAAAGGAAAGCCGCACCATGAAATATTCAAAAGTAATTAAAATTTGTATCATTTTAACAGTTCTGTTATTTGGTGGCTGGAAATGTGTTGTTTTTCTGGAACAAAATGCTTGTTTGGATGATGGTAATGTTTGGGATTACAGTGAAAATCGTTGCCGTGAAGATTGTTTGGCATGGAACCGAATCAATGGTTGCATTAAGCTGACAGATGAACAGGTAAAACTTTTCAAAAAATGTCGTCATAAACCAGCAGGTTGTGTGGCTAAAGAGGTTTTTGAAGAAATTTGCTTAAATAATAATTTGCCGTTAAATAAACAAACCGGAGAATGTGATGCAGAATTTACATTGGATAAATGTCATAAGCTCGGTGAAAATTGGATTTATCCGGAAACATGTAAATAACATGAAAACGGGTATTAAAAAATTTAGTACCCGTTTTTCGTAATATTAAGATTGGGTTAAAAGCAGAACAATTACCATTATGGGTAGCATCGGCAAGACCTCTTGTGAAGTTTGGAAAGAGGTTTATGAAGCAGGGAATAAATTCTTCTGCTGATAAAATGAAAAATATGTATGATGATGAAGAAGGGGAAGAATACTGCTAAAAAATAAAACATATCTTCTTAAACTCTTTTTAATAGCACTTGACTAAAATAGAAAAAGCTTATTGACAAAATGTCAAAATATGCTATAATCAAACCAAATATATGTCTAAAATTATCAACGGAGGCTCCCATGACACAAGAAGTAGATGAATTTTTAACAGATCCGGACGCAGACAAGGCGGATAAGTTAACACTGGAACAAAAGCTTGAGGCGTGGGATGAAATCAAAAAAGAAGATTCTGCCTATAACGAAGAATCAGCTCAATATGCACAATTACGCGGAGCCACCGAAGAATACTTAGAGCACTTAAAATCTTCAGATATAGATGAAATGTCGGCCGCCGATTTGGAAGGTGTGCGGTCTTTGATGGCATATAGTTCTTTAAGGGGCGATATAGCTTCCAGATTAAGCGGACAATTAGAATATGCCGAGAAAAAACTCGCGATTGACAACTATTTGGCAGATATTGAAGCAAATTATCCAAATGTGGCCGATGAAGTCCCATACATGGACACATATTTGAAGCGTCAGTTGGATAACGATTACGATCGCAATTCTGAGGTCATGGGGGGAATAGACGGTCGTAAAGATGTTTTAGACGTGATTGATATGGCAGAGCATGAATATAATGGTGTCTCTGTGCCTTTACCGGAAGAATTGCAAGAAACTGTGAATAATTTCCGCACAACCAGTCGTCAAATGTTTGATCAGCAATATGATGAAATTATGGAAACGGTTTTAGCAGATGCATTGGGCGCAGAAGCCGCTTCTAATGCTGAAATAATAAAGATGATGGACTATGCCATGACTTTTTCGCGCGATGAAGAAGGTAATTATGTCGGTGAAGTCGGCGAATGGATTAACTCTGTTAATGCGGCGCGCGCCAGTAATGGTCTGATATCTTTGGATGATGTATATGATGCAGATGGGACGGATGTCATAGATGATGAAGAATTAACCGATGATAATTCGGCGTTTGTATCGGAAGATGAAGAATTAACAGATGCTGCTGCCGTAGATCCGCATGATGATTATGTGGTAGACGGTGACCCGATTCCGGATTTAACGACGGAAGATGTAAAAAGCGAGAATCGCTTGGCCGTTGAAGCATATTTGGCTACATTGGACCCTACCGCCGAAGGCTTTGAAGATTATAAAGAAGTTATGTTGAATTTTGCTGATGATAAAGAGGTGTCTGATGTTTTGAAAAATATGACCGGCGCTCAACAGTTCATTCAAAAGCGAGCCAATAGAGCAGGCGTGCCGGATTTGGTTTTGGAGCAAGAAGATACTCTGAAAAATGCCGGCCAACAGGCTATTGAAAAACAAGGAACGGTTTTACTTAAAGCCGGCTTAAGCGATAATATTGAAGATGTTAAGGCCTTTGATGACTTTATGAAAGCTTTTGGTAAAGATAACGGAGAAGAAACAGATCCGCTTGTGGCGGCAACAAAAAGTTTGCGCGAAGCAGTTGATGAAGACCGCGCCAATACCGGAAAAATGTCGGTAAAAGAGGCGGTTTTCTTGGCCAATACTTCGGAAGAAGAGCTTAAAAAACGCGATGCTAGAGTTGATTCATTGTTTAATTCTGCCGAAATGCAGGATTTATTGGCCAACGATGCCGATATGAAGCAATTTGAAACGTTTTACGATAATGTTGAGATTGATTCTAAAGATAACATCACCAACGAATGGCGCAAATTGCAGGATATACCGTCAGATGTAAGTGATTGGTGGAGTTCTAAAAAGAGCAAAGAAACAACTGCACCGGCCACAACCACTGATGGCACATCAGGTGCCGAAGGCGAAGCTCCGGAAGAAGAAATAACCGATGATGAAAAGAAGAAGCATAAATTAACTGGCGCCGAGGTGCGTAAAGATATTTATGATTTGGCGGTGGCTAAAGCCATGCGCGACATTATGCAAGACGAGGCTTTAGGCCAAGAAGACGAGTTGTCTGAAGAGCAAAAGCGCGCCCTGCGTGAAAAGTTAAAAGAAAAAATTGCCGGTTATATGATGGAATCAACAATGTCCATTTTAACCACGCAATTTGCGCAAAATACTTATGTGGACGAAACCGGTAAAAAACTTGATGAAAAAGGTCAGCAAGCCAAACGTGCGGAAGTCGCACAAAATCTGTTTGGTCAAGTAGTTGCCGATCCGACAGCCACCGGTAAGGTGCATATTTCCGAAACTTCGGTTGGAGCAACCTTAGGGGCACAAATGTCGCCGTTGACAGACTTCAAAAACAAGTTAGAAAACAAAATCGGTGAATGCAAACTGGTGCAACGCATTAAAGAGCTGGATACCCGCTTTGAAAAGAAATACGGTTTCTGGTATAAAGCAGGTAAGAATATTGCCAAAACTGCTATTGTAAATTATACGTTCGGTCTACCGGGGTTGGCGGTTAAAACGGCGATTGAAACCGGAAAAGCCGTTAAGAAGTTTAATGATGAATATCAGCAACAAAAACAGGCCGGCGGTCATCAAAGCATTTGGCAATATATGGCTCATAATAAAGTCAAAACTTTGACGGTTGTTGCTTCCGGAATTGGTGCCGGTGTTTCGGCATATCTCGGTGTAGATGCCGGCTTATCGGGCCATTTTGGTGCTGTCGGCGATTGGATTAAAGGCGGTGCTGAAACGGCAAATGCAGCGGCTGCACAAGGCGCCAGCTTAATAGAAAAACTAACCGATTATGGCAAAAAAGCTTATAATGCCGCCGGAAATATTTTATCTGGCAATACACACGAAACCACAACGCTTGCCGGTGCAAAAATGCTGCGTGCTAGCGTGGCGCTCTCAGCCGGCTTTGGGGCAGCGGTGAATTCATGGAGCAAAGGAAAATGGAAAGAAGGTTGGGCTGCATTTGGCGGTTCGGCTCTCGGCGCCATGATGACCATGGTAAGCAATGAAATACAGGCTGAAAATATGGCCAATATGCCAACACCGGAAAACACCGGTTCGGGGGTAAATAGCGGCACAGAAGCCGGCGGTGCAACCTTAAAGACCAATCCGAACGGTTTGGGTGCTGACCCTAATCAGTTCAAACTGGACACGCCGAAAATTGACGGCATGCCGGAAACGCCGGAAGAAACCATTGCCAAAGCACAAGAAACGGTTAATCATGCCAATAATCCTGATTTTGAGCGCGTGAAACCGGGGTTGAACGGCGGTCGTGTGGATATCGGTGCCAAAGCTCCGAAAATTGAGCTTGATCCGGATGTTGAAAAGGTTATCAATGACCCGAACGCTGTGCCGCAAGTGCCGGAAGATTATCAAGGTAACGGCGGTAAAGGCGGCGGTCAAACCACTGTTCAAGATGATCAACAACAAGAACAACAAGAACAGCAAGAACAACAAACGGTCATTGATGAAGAACAAGATGACTTTGTAGAAGTGCCTGAGGAGCGTCTGGCAGTTGAACTGGATGAACCTAAAGAAGTTCGCGTTGATGATGTGCCGGAAGAAGGCTCTGAAAAATATAAAGAAATGAAAATTGAAGCGGCCAGCAACGGTGCAGCATTAGAAGTGACGACACCTGACGGTAAATCTGTTGAATTTGTCAGCGCCATTAACGAAGAAACCGGTTTGCGCCGCTCGGTTATGGTAACGCGCGATGCCGAAGGCAATGTTGTTTCTGAACAGGAAATGAGCGACAAAGAAGCGCGTCGCTTGGCCAGACAATTGGCGAAAACAGATGCACGCGTTAACGGTGACGTTAGTGATACTGCCGAAAAAGCGTATAAAACCATTAAACATGCATCTTCAACCGAACTGCATCATGCTAAGCCGGTAGTGGAATTGCAGCAGAATGAGGATGGCTCTCAGTTCAGCTTATCGCGTGGCCGTAATGGTTTATCAGGATCGTTTACGCAGGACAATGGTGAACCTGCAAAATACAGCATCATTAAAAGTAAACTCGGCGGCAAAACCACCGTGCACTATGTGGTTACCGAAGATAACGGCCATCAACGTATGATGACGGATGCGGAACGTGATAAAATTACCAAACAAATTGAAGAAACCGGCGATAAAAAATCTATCAAAAAGTTACATCAATTTGGAAAGAAACTGGAATATAATACGAATGAACCGCAATATACCGCAAGTGAAAACGAAATTGGCTTCAGACGTGGCAATACCAATATTAAAATGACACTTGATGAAAATGGTCGTGCGCAATATACGGCTATGCAAAACGGTAAGTTGCGTCCGGCAACACCGGAAGAAATTAAAATGTTAAAAGAACATGCCGGTGATAAAATGCCTAAGTCAGGCACCTCTGTTCAATCAGAAGCCGCTAAAGCAAGTGGACTTTCTGATGATGCCAAGTTGATGAACAGAGTTTTAGCGTCAGAAGCTACCGAAAAATTCGCCACCGAAAAATTGGGCTTAGATGAAAAATCGCTCAAAATCGGTGTGGCAACAGACGCCAACGGCAATGTTCAAGCATCGGTAGCCGTATCTAACAACGGTGCGCTTTATCAAAAAGGCGGCAATACGACCTATGCAGTGCTTAATGAACATAAGCAAATTGAGGCTTATACCATTACGAATGGTCAATCGCAAAAGATGGATTTACAATCTACGGCGAAATTTGTCGGTGCATTGCCAAAAGATAAGATTGATGCTAATTCAGACTTTGGTAAAGCAATAAATAATACCGTGGCTACAGCCAGCAGAGCGCAATCAATGCAACGCGCTTAATGGCTTAACAAAGCAAATAAAATCCTCGCCACATCAATGGCGAGGATTTTTTTGCAACATAGTTCCGGTGTTTATTCATATCTGAGTGCGTTAATCGGGTTTAAAAGCGATGCTTTATAGGCCGGAAAAAAGCCGAAAACCAAACCGACCATGCCGGAAAAACTGAACGGCAATAACACATAAAAAGTGGACAACACAGCCGTAAATGATGATGAAATCAGCGGTAACAGGTAAACACCGGCAATACCGATGACAACACCTATCAAACCGCCCAACAGCGATAAAATCAGCGCTTCTGTCAAAAATTGTAACCGAATGTCCCAGCGTTTGGCGCCGATTGCCATTCTGATGCCGATTTCACGCGTGCGCTCGGTAACAGAAACCAGCATAATGTTCATAATACCGATGCCGCCGACCACCAGCGAAATGGAGGCGATAAAACCGAGAAAAATAGTCATCATTTGCGATGAGCTCTGCATCATCTCCATAAATTGCGTAAAGTTCATAATTGTGAAATCGTCATCTTTGTTCAGTCCCAAATTGTGGCGCTGACGCAATAATGCTCTGATTTCTTCTTGCGAAGTATATGTGTCTTTGGCATTATATGTCTGCAACATCAACATATTGGCCATATCCGGAAATTGTGTGCCGGAAACTTTTTTCTGCACGGTAGAAAGCGGCAAATAAATCATATCGTCTTGGTCTTGTCCCGGACCGCTTTGACCGCGTGCCGTCAAAGTGCCGATAACCGTAAACGGCACGCCTTTCACGCGCACGGTCTTGCCCAAAGGGTCAATATCACCAAACAGCTCTTTGGCAACGGTTTGCCCTAAAATTGCCACTTTATTGGCACTTTTTAAATCGGTTTCCGAAAAAAAACGGCCATACGCCAAATCCCATTCTTTAATTTCAAAATAACGATTATCGGTGCCCACAATGTTGGTGGCCCAGTTGGTGTTGCCATAAACCAATTGTCCGCTGTCATTGACAACCGGCGCAGCAAGGCGCACTGCGGCAATTTTTTCCTGCACGGCATCGGCATCGCTGTTTTTAAGTGTCGGCTGCGAACCGTGCCCCATACGCGCGCCGCCGGAAGTAGATGAGCCGGAACGAATCATTATTAAATTTGTGCCCATAGAGCGCATATCATTTTGAATGGAAATCTGCGTGCCGTTGCCGATAGAAAGCATAATAATGACCGCCGCCACGCCGATAATAATACCCAAACTGGTCAAAACCGAGCGCATTTTGTTGGCCTCAATCGCACGCACCGCAATTTTAAAAATTGTTTTAGATTCAATCATTTATTTTTCTTTCCTCATTTAACGCATCACTATGAATTTCGCCGTCAACGATTTTAATAATGCGCTTGGCATAGCGTGCAATATCTTCTTCATGCGTTACCAAAATAATCGTGCGGTTTAAGTCGCGATTAAGCTTGGTAAAAAGGTGCATAATTTCCACACTCATTTTGGTGTCCAAATTACCGGTCGGTTCATCGGCAAAAATAATCGGCGCGTCATTCACAACAGCGCGTGCAATGGCCACACGCTGTTGCTGGCCACCCGAAAGCTGATTCGGTTGATGATGCATGCGCTCTTTAAGCCCGACGCTTTCAAGCGCCTTAATGGCTTTTTTGCGGCGTGTTTTATCATCTAAACCGGCATAAACCATCGGCAATTCCACATTTTCAAGCGCAGATGTGCGCGATAACAAATTAAATCCCTGAAAAACAAAGCCGATTTTTTTGTTGCGGATTTCCGCCAGCTCATCGGCCGCCAAATGTTCCACGTTTTGTCCGTCTAAGCTGTATGTGCCTGAAGACGGCGTATCCAGACAGCCCAAAATATTCATCAGCGTTGATTTACCGGAACCGGATGGTCCCATAATCGCTACAAACTCGCCGGCCGCAATTTCCAGATTGATGCCCTTTAATATTTCCAGCTCAAAACCGTCTAACGGATAGCTTTTATGGATATTTTGCAGTTTTATCAAAGGTTTCATCAGCGTGGCATCCTTAACCTCATTTGGCGTGCTTTTTGCGGAGTCCCCTCGGTTTTAGAAATAATTACTTCGTCGCCGGCTTTTAGCGTTGTCACTTCAATTTGCGTGTTGTTGTCATCACTAACGCCGAGAGTTACGCTGACGCGCACCGGTTTGCCGTCACGCAAAATCCACACGCCGCGATCGGAATAGCGCTTGGCATTATCGCCGCTTTCCATATAAAAGCGCAAAGCCTGATTCGGTGTTAACAGCACATTTTTCAAATCTGCGGTAATGATTTCCACATTGGCGGTCATACCCGGTTTTAACTTTAAGTTGCTGTTGTCAATTTCAATCACCACCGTATAAGTTACCACATTTGAGGTGGTAACGGCATCGTTACGCACTTGCACCACTTTACCGTAAAAATATTCATCATTATAACTGTCTACCGTAAAGCGTGCGGTTTGTCCGCTGTGCACTTTGGCAATATCGGCTTCCACCACGGCAGCTTCAATCTGCATTTTGGTTAAATCCTCGGCCACTGAGAATAATTCCGGTGTTGAAAAACTGGCCGCTACGGTTTGTCCGACTTCTACCGCTTTAGAAATTACAATACCGTTGACCGGCGATTTAATTTCTGTATAAGAAAGCTCTGTTTTGGCCGAATTAAGCGCCGCTTCGGCCTGTTTAACTTGTGCCTGTTCCAAAGCAAGCTGTGCAACGGCATTGTCGTAATCGCGTTCGGCTGCTTCCAATTCTTTTTCTGTGGAGTATTTTGAGGCATTTAACTTAGAAATGCGCTCTAATGCTTTTTTATAATATTTGATGTTATTTTCTTCAACCGCCACTTGTGCTTTGGCAATTTCAAGTGAAGCCTCTTTTTGTGCTACATTGGCTTTGGCACTGTCTTGATCTATCAACGCCAAAAGCTGTCCTTCTTTAACTTCGGAGTTATAATCCACATAAATCTCGGCAATACGGCCGGATGCCTGTGTGCCGATTGAAACGGTAGAAAGCGGATTGATTGTGCCTGAAGCGGTAATAATCTGCGAAATATCGCCGATTTGTAAAGGTTGCGTTCTATATTCGGCCGATTGATCATTGGCGTTGCACCATAACCAACAAACGCCGATAACCAACAAAACACAGCCTGAGATAGAGCACAGTTTCTGTTTTTTACTTAAATGTTGCCAACTGTTTTGCAGATTTTTCAAAGCGTCGTGCGCCTTAATTTTTATTTCTTTTTTCATATTTACACCTCATTTACATACCTGCAATATAGTAAATTTAAATTAAATTGTCCAGCAAGTATGTATATTTTTTTCATATTTTGGTATGTAAATGATTTACGCTTGCCGATTGACTTTTGCCGTAAAATATCTTATAAACAACTGCAATAAAGGAAAAACAATGGCAAAAAAAACGCAAAAATCAGATTTTATTTCCAGTGGATTGGTGGCGCAAAACCGTCGCGCTCATTTTGACTATGCTATCAACGAAACTTTTGAGGCCGGTCTGGTTTTAACCGGCACGGAAGTCAAATCGTTACGCCAAGGGCACGCCAATATTAACGAAGCATACGGCATTGTAGAAGGCGAGGAACTTTTGATGAGTAATATGTTTATTGCCGCCTATGATAATCAGGGATATGCCAGCCATGTTGAACGTCGCAACCGCAAACTTTTGTTGCATCACCGCGAAATCATCAAAATCATCAATGCACTGAATCGCAAAGGTTCAACACTGATTGCGATGAAACTTTATTTTGATAATCACGGCCGCGCCAAATTGCTGATTGGTCTCGGCACCGGTAAAAAGCTTTATGATAAGCGTGAAACTACCAAAGAACGTGATTGGAATCGTGAAAAAGCCCGTCTGCTGGCGCATTAAGCAAATATAACCACGTTTGCAAATACCATCACGCTACCTTATCATTTCATCTAGTCTTTCAACATAGATATTACTTGACAGTGTATGTATTTTTCCATAAACTGCCTCGTAACAAAACTTATAATTATAACATCAATTATGAATTTAAAATATTATTGCGTATGAAAAGACTTCTCAGGTTTTACAAATTGTATCTCGCAGAGATGCTCTTTGTATTTGTTACGTTACTGTGTATTGTGCTGGCTATAAACGGTATGATATGCTACAAAGGTTGGGTGGCAGGTTTAATGGTGGTATCTGTCATTATTTTGCAAGCCTTTGCCGGATATTATATCCAAAAACCGGAAAAACCGGATGCCCCGCTCTCTTTTCTTTTTACGGCAGTTTGGTATATATGTTTTATATGTATGGCATTGAGCTGGATTATTTGTTCAATCATGATTTATCCGACAGAAAAACTTATTTTCTACATTTTATTGGAGGTAAGTTTAGTGGCATTTGTTGCCATGTTCGGACACTTGGTAATAGTTTCAGACAGACCGCATGGTAAAACATATGCTGATGATTAAGAAATCCTAAAATAGAAAAACATATGAAAAGTAATATAATCGTGATTATTGCCTGTGCAAAGTTATGCAAAGATTTGCAGCAATTAAGGCAATTATATTATGACAATGGGAAAAAGGTTGATTATGTCGACTTTTATCTCTGTGGTGCCGCCAATAAGGATGATGTTGCCGCATTTATCAAGAATCTCCTCAACAAAGATGAGTTCTCGGAGGCGCAAAAAGACAAATTCCGTAAGGTACTGAACTTAGTCAAGGACAATATTGCCGAACCGATTGACGAGGACTTTAAGTTGTTTATCGCGCGGAATATGCACCAACTGGAATTTAACAGTTGGAAATGTATGACCGAATTGATGGACAGCGACCGCTATTTGGTTTTGCCGACAGTTCAAAAAGCTGAGTCGGTAGAAGCGGAATCTGAGCCTCAAACACACTCTGATGATTTGCCGTTTTAAAAACGTAGATGTGCAAACATAATAAGTTTCACATTATAAAAATCCCCCGCCGCCATTGTGCCGCGAGGGATTTTTTGTGCCAACTAGTATTTAAAGCTCGTCGTCTAATTCGCCATGAAGCAGTTTAACGGCTGTTTCAATATCTTCTTCTTTGCCGGAACGCGGTTCACGCGAACATTTATCGTCGCGCCCGAGTTCTGTGCAAATATCCGGCTCAGCCCCGTTTTCATGAATCACTTTACCCGACGGGGTGAAAAATTGTTCGGTTGTCAATACCAGTTTACCGCCATTTGATATTTCCGTAATATTCTGCACCGTTCCTTTACCGAAAGACTTTGTTCCCACTAATTTGGCACGCGACTGATCCTGCAAACCGGCGGCCAAAACCTCGGCTGCCGAAGCTGTTTCACCGTCAATCAAAATAACCATCGGTTTGTCGCACAACACGCCTTTTTTAGAAATATAATAATGCACGTTGCTGTTGTCGCGTGCTGTCGTATAGGTAATAATCTCGTCGTCGGTAAACAAATCAGCCGTTTTAATAGCTTCATTAAGCATACCGCCGGCATTACCGCGCAAATCAATAATAACACCGGCAGCTTGAGGATTTTTTCCTAAAGCTTCGCGCACTTTGGCTGATGTTTGCTTATTAAACAGGCGAATATTGAGGTATAAAATATCTTCAATCATACGGCTGGCAAAAAATATGCGGAAATTGTGGCGATAATCTTCTTCCTTATATTCATATTGCGAATAATAATGCGAATATTTATCCAATCCGCTCAACATTCCTTTCATAATCAAATCCGGTAACTCAAAATCATGCAATGCCACATCTTCGGAAACTTTTGAGGCCGCTTGCAAAGCGCTGTTCAACCCCTTTACCCATGCTCCGATATCTTTGTCATCGGCCGGAAACGGAATAATCGCGGTGATGGTTTGATCATAATACATATAAACGCGGTCAGAGCCTTTATAGGCAACAAATTTTTTATCTAAATTATGTAGCGCATTCAGGCCGTTTGCCACTAACTCGGCATTATTGACCGGATACAGATAATCCTCATTGACCGTGGTCAACATTTCGTTTAAAACCTTCTGGTCAATTTTGGCCGCTTCAACATTGGAAAACGGTGTGCTTAAAAGCAAAAGAACAGCTAAAAACAATATCTTTTTCATTTTTAATCCTCAAATTCTGCCATTAAAATTGTGTGGTCCGATGATTTTTCCTGTTTACGAAAATCTTTATCAATGCGGCAACCGACTAACTTATCGGTTAAAGTCGGTGCACTGAAAATATAATCAATCCTCATACCTAAATCATTTTGCAAAGCTCCGCCGGTATAATCCCAAAATGTATAGCCGTTTTGGCTCGGATACAGTGTGCGAAAAACATCGGCATAGCCTGAAAATGTTAACTGCTGCAAACGCGCCCAAACTTCCGGCCGATATAAAGCATTACCGACAAACAATTCCGGATTATACACGTCTTGTGGTGTCATAATCACATTAAAGTCGCCGCCGAGTAATACATTTTTGCCCGATTTTAATAATTTGTCGGCATGCGCCAAAAAAGCATCCATCCATGCCAATTTATATTCTAATTTGCCGGTATCTTGCGGTTGATTTGCCGGCGGATTGCCGTTTGGCAGGTAAATAGATGCTATGATATATTTTTTGTCGCGAATATTGACTTCAACCTCCAAATAGCGAGCGTTTTCATCCGGAAAATTTGGCAAATTTTCTGCGATGATTGTCATCGGGTGAGGGCTTAACACTGCCACGCCGTTGTAGCTTTTCTGTCCGAGCATTTTGGCCTCAAAACCGGCCATTTGCAATTCAAAAAACGGAAAATTATTGAACTCCGTCTTAATTTCCTGCAACAACATTATATCCGGCCGATTTTCATTAAGCCATCGGCATAGCAAAGGCAATCTGGCATTTACGGAATTTATGTTTAATGTTGCTATTTTCATTCAATATCCTTTTTCATTCACTATATAGATATTTTAACAAAATAAAAGATTTTTTTTATTCTGTTAAGCTATTTTAAACATTGAATGTATATAATCACAACATCATTAAAAAAGGGGATTTACCATGTATAAAGAATTATATAGCAGAGATAACGACGAATATTTAGATGAATTCCGCCAGAAAGTGGCTAAGCAGAAAATCGCTTCAATGGAAGAACGGCGCTCGGAGCTGGTGCGTTCGCGCAACAATTTTTTAGGCACATTTGCCGGAATTGCTTTAGCCGGTGTTGTCGGCTGGTTTATTTTGGCACCGCAATATGCCGAACATTCTAAAGATTTGGTTGTTTTGCATCGGCCGCAAACAGCGGTTAAAATTAAGCCGGAAAATCCGGGAGGAATGGAAATCCCTAATCAAGATAAAGATGTTTACAATATTGTAGAAAAGAAAAATGTTGATAACACGGTGGTGGAAAATTTATTACCGATGCCGGAACAGCCGAAATTGCCTGAAATAGCGCCGGAAGTAACCGACATTGATGAAAATGCCACAAATTTAGACGGTATTGTTGAAGAAGTGAGCCAACCGACCGAAGAAGTGACGGGCCCTAAAGAAACGGTTGAAAATAATATGCCGGCTAAACCGAGTGATTTGTTGGCCGATTCGGCCCAAAACACCGGTGCCGCAGTTAAAGAAGAAGTGAAAACCGTTGCCACCCCGGCAGTAGAAAATGCTAAAGAAAAGGCTACGGAAGTTGCGGCACAAGCTAAAGAAACCATTGCCGCCGCAACGCCGAAAGTTGAACCGAAAACAACTCAGCCTGTTGTTGCACCTTTGGCAGGTGGTAAATGGCAAATGCAACTTGTGGCTTCTAAAAATAAAGCCGCTGTTGAGCAAACATGGAAAACACTGACCGGCAAATATGCCGATTTGGCCAAATATTCGCATGAAATTCAAACCTCAGACCTTGGCGCACAAGGTATATTTTACCGCCTGCGTGCCGGTTCTTTTGCTACGCGTGAAGATGCGGCTAAAGCATGTGCCGCATTAAAAGCTAAAGGCTTGGCCGATTGCATCGTAAAGGAACGTTAAAATCTGATGACAACGCGTATTTTACCGGCATTTTTATCCGTTCAAGGCACATCGCTCAGCGATGAGGAAAAACACTTGTTTGCCGCACATAATCCGCTTGGCGTATGTTTATTTGCCAAGGGGTGCGCTAATGTGCAAAATAAAACTCAGCTTCGTAATCTGATAAAGCAAATTAAAGAAGTTATCGGTCGTGAAGATGTGCTGATTGCCATTGACCAGGAGGGCGGGCGTGTGCGCCGTTTGTTAGAGCCGGAATGGACAGCTGTGACGGCACAAGCCGATATAAAAGATTTACAAACTGCGCGTGCTCATGCTCAGCTGATTGCCGCTGATTTAAAAAATACCGGTATCAATGTCAATTTTGCGCCGGTTTTAGATATAGAATATCCGCAAACATCTACAGCGCTTAAAAGCCGTTGTTTTTCGGGCGATGAAAAAACGGTGGCTAAACTCGGACAGGCAATGGTTACAGAGTATATGAAGTCGGGTGTGTGTCCTTGCATTAAACACATGCCGGGACATGGTCGCGGACAAGCCGACCCGCATTTGGAACTACCGGTCATAAATGATTCGCTGCAAGAGTTGATGACAGATTTTTACCCTTTTCAAAAATTGCATGAAACCCCGATGGGTATGGTTGCTCATATTGTTTTGACAGCGGTTGATGAAAAAAATCCGGCCACTTGTTCCGAACGCGTGATTAAAGATATTATCCGCGGCACAATCGGCTTTGACGGTTTGCTGGTTTCCGATGCAATAATGATGAACGCACTGCGCGGTTCTATTTGTGAACGTGCCGAACGTTGCTTTGCCGCCGGTTGTGATGTGATTTGTTTGGGAAATGCTGATTTTGCCGCCAATGAAGCGTTATGCCAAAGCCATATTGCTTTAACGGACGCGGCAGAGGAACGGCTTGAAAAAGTGCGCGCCGTTATCCGCCGGCCTTTTCCGGTAATAAATACTGAATATGTGCAAAATAAATATTGTGCAGGTTTGAAAAGTGTTATATCTTACAACTATGAATATGACGCGACAGAAGTTTTGAACAGATTGCGCAAACAATAAAAAGGGGGAAGTATGTTTGGTTGGATTTTAGTAATTATAGGGGTTTTAGCCATTTTTAATGCGGAAAAACTGCCGGCATTAAAGCAAATGATGGAAGATAAATTTAAAGACAGTATGGATGCCGCCAAGGTAGGTTCTAAAATCGCCAAAAATAAAATTAAACAGGTAAAGGCAGATATTGACAGCAAGAAAAATGCCGAACCGCAAGAAAAAGAACGCGAAGAAAATACACCTGAAGAAATAGAAGAATCTTTGCAGTTTATGGGCTCATTTATTAAAAAAGATGAGGCGGAAACTAAGGCAGAAGATAAAGAAACACCGCAAAAAGATACAGAAAAGGTTATTGAATTGCCGCAAGAACCGACAGAGAGTGAGAACGACGGCAAAGTAGATTTAGAAAACCGCTATTGATTAAAACACGTTTGACAGATATTTGCTTGAAAGCCTTCTCGCTTAGTTGCGCGGAGGCTTTTTTATATCTGTGTGATTATCATGGTTTTCAAAAGATAAAATAAACAAACTCGGCCACAATAAAAGGAGATAAAGTTTCATGCATCAAAAAAGGAGGCTGCTTTGGCGCACCTCCTTAAAAACCTTTTTCTATCACAAAGAAATTACTTCAATTTCTTTTCAACAAATTCTTCATGTTTGCGAGATTTTTTATCATATTTTTTCAAGGTCAGCTTTTCCGGATGCGTTCTCGGATTCTTCTCTGCAATAAAGAATGTGCCGGTTCCGGCGCTGCTTTCCATTTTTACTTTAATTTTAACTGCTTTTGCCATTTTTTTTCTCTTCTGTCTGATTATTTGTTAAAAACATTTAGGCGTAGTATATATATTTTATACTGCTTGTCAATAGCTTTTTTTAGATTTTTGCATTATCATCTTGTTGTGCGATTTTTTCAAGCGGATGTGCTTTATGATATTCTTTAATCATGGTTTCAAGCTGAACTTCAGTATAGCGTTGCGTTGTCATCAGTGACGAATGTCCCAACAATTGTTGAATTGAGCGCAAATCAACGCCTTCGGTCAAAAGTTGCGTGGCAAACGAATGTCGCAGAGCGTGCGGGGTTAAAGTTTCGGGCATATTTAGATTGCGACGCAGTTTTTCCATTTGTCGTTGAATAATGCGCGGACTTAATCGTTCGCCGCGTGCGCCGACAAACAAAGGTTCGCCGCTGCCAAGCGTATAAGGACTTTCTGCTAAATAGGCGGCAATATTTTGCCAAATAAGCGGTAACAGTGGCACAATTCGCTCTTTATTACCTTTGCCTTTAATGCGTAAAAACGTGCTTTGTGCCGTAATATCGCCCACATTGAGGGCTAACGCTTCGGAAATACGCAAACCGCAACCATAGAGCAGTGTTAAAACCGCTTTATCGCGCAAACCCTGCCATGTGCTTTTGGCAGCATCGGCAGCTTTATCCAGTAGCAAAAACGAATCATTTTCATCTATCGCTTTTGGAAGAACTTTATCTTGCTTAGGTGATCCGATGACACTGATGGCGGTATTTTTAACCAGATTATTAACGTCTAGCCATTTAAAAAAGTTTTTAATAGCCGACAGTTCTCGGCTCATGGAAGAGTGATTGATGGCTTTTGCGGCACGCATACTTAAAAAGTGGCGAAAATCGCGCACTTCTAATGTTTTCAAATCATCTATGTTTACTTTTTTCGGCGGGTTAATATCGTGTAAAAATAATGCCAAATCGCGTGCATATCCGTCTAATGTATGTGTTGAATACAAGCGCTCATGCAAAAGCCAATTTTGCCACCGTTTAATAAGCGGTAATAAAGTTTCATCAGCATTAAAATCAATGGCTTTTTTCACGTCTTATCTGATAACCTCGTCCGCATAAACGCCAAACAGAACCGAACGCGGCATCCATCCGCGCACACCGTCAAATTTAATTAAGCACATACTGTTTTTACTTGGGCATTTATCAATTTCTCCGACAACGCCGTCTTCAGCCTTGGCAATAACATCCGAGGAGGTATCGGGTTTGGTATATATGTTGTTTTCGCCCGGATTATTGACGCGAACGAAACGACGACCGGTTAACATTGCCTTATGCACCCACGACTCGGAACCTTCCCAGTCCTTAATTTTACGCCATAGTTCAAACTCGGCAATAATTTCTACCGGTGCGCCGCGTTGTTTATAAACCCACTCTATCGGATAGCGATTACCCGGACCGGAACGAGCGTTAATTAGGCTGGAACGCAACGAAACCATACGTGGCAATTCCAATCCCGTTTCGCTTTCTTCATTCGGTGCCGCAAACCCGCTTCCGCAATATAACAAAATCGCCAACAAGGCTATAAAAAACGATTTCATATCTTTTCACCTTTTTACTTATTATTAAATTACTATGCCGTATATATATTAAAAAAATGGTAAAAATTTAACAAAAAGAAAGGAAATAATTATGGATTTAATTGCTACGATTGAAGATTTAATTCGTTTTCGGACCGAAACCGGCAATGCCGCCGAAATTGCAAAGGCTACGCAATATATTAAAGATAAATTTGCATATATATCGGCGCAAGTTGAAATTTTTCAACGCGATGCATCACCGGTGGTGTTCTTGCGCAATGCGGATACATTGGATTTTGATGTTTTGGTGTTGGGGCATATTGATGTGGTGCCGGCTGCCGATGAAATGTTTGAGCCGCGCATTGAAAACGGCAAAATGTTCGGTCGCGGCACATTAGATATGAAATCATTTGCCGCTGTGGCACTAAATTCCATGGAATATGTGATAACACACAAATTGCCGCTTAAATTCGGCGTTGTGCTTTCTACCGATGAGGAAAAGGGTAGTAAATCAACAGAGTCGTTTTTGGCGGCATATCCTGAAATTAAGGCGCACATTGTGCTTGATAACGACGTCGGCGGTGATATTACGAAAATTGTCAGCAAGTGTAAAAATCCGGTGTTTGTAAAGTTGATAGCCGAAGGTAAAGAAGCGCATGGTTCAACGCCGTGGGACGGAGTAGATGCAAACGAGTTGTTGATGCAGGCATGGCAGAATATTCGCCGGATTTATCCGTATTTTTCGGCTGAATTGCCAATGCCAAACGATAAATGGATTGATACGGTGCATTTTGCCAAGATTGAAGGCGGGCAAGTGTCAAACATTATTTCTAACTACGCCGAAGCGCTTTTGGACTTTCGTTTAACTGAAGATTCTACGGTGGAAAATTTGCAGAAAAATTTGCAAAAATGCCTGCCAAACGGTGTCAGCTATAAAATTGTATCCGCCTCAACACCGGTGGTTATGGATGAAGATAATCCGGATATATTGGACTATAAACGCTTTGCCGAAAACATTATGGGACGTAAAATTGAATTTGAACATATCGGTGGAGCGACCGATTCTCGTGCATTTGCCGTTAAAGGCTCAACCGTAATCATGCACTCTGGCACAGGCGAAGGGATGCATGCCTCCGGCGAATATGTGGAACTTGAAAGTGTAAAGCAAATTGCCGATATTCAGATTAAATTTTTAGAGCATTTGGCGGCAAAGAAGTAAAAACAGACTATTAAAAGAGCTCTTGACAGCACGGTGCTTTTTTGCTACCGTGCTGTCAGTTTTTTATATAATTAAGATTTTTATTAATTTTATTCCCGTTCACAGGAGACGGTTATTTTTATGTATGAGTAAGTATGGTAAAAAGCCGAAAAACAAAAAACAGCCTGTCAAAAAGCATATGCAAAATATGTTGCGTTTTGACCTGCTGTGTGAAGTAAATTGCCGACCGCAACGCTTGAGTTTTATTGAAGGACGTCATCAACATCCGATTGGCATTTTCCCATTTAAGGGAGATAGCACATATTTTGAACTGGAAGAAACCGAAGAAACTCTGCGCTTTTCTGCCGAAGAAAACCGATTGCCTGAGCGTGATTGGTGCGACAAAGTGTATCCGATTAAAAAACAGTTAAACAAAGCACTGAAAATTTTAGGTGCGCCGATTTTAAGCGGAGCCTATTTTGCTCTGAGTAGCAATTATATGCCGGAATGCTGTTGGATAGTCGGTTTTGATGATAATAAGTTTAATACTTTGTCAAGTGATTATTACGATCGTAAGGTAGAAAAGGCCAAAATTCGCTATGTCGGCAAATTTGAAAAGAAATGAACAAAATTCACTAAACTTAAAAGACCTTGTAGCATGTGCCGCAAGGTTTTTTTTATGTTTTATCCGAATATATATCGCTTGACTTAATTTGTGTTTTTTCCTAATATGCCATTGATAAAATTTATAATTATAAACATTGTATCATTTTTAATATTATTATCGCTTATGAAACCCAAATTAGAAATTGCTTCTGATTTGTTGAAAACAATCAGCAGCTTGGAGTTATCTCCGATTGAAGTAAAGAGTTTAACATTGATGTGGTTATCTTATTACCCGTTTTTGTTAGAGGATTTCGGCTGGGAAATACAAGTCAATGCCCGTTTGCAAAACATTATGACCGAAATTGAAAAATTAAAGGTCATTATGGAGCAGGTTCAACTTGAAGGAATGTCTGCTGTTGATTTGTTGGCTCAGGCTGAGAACAATGCGCAAACTGCGGCTGTATCGCCGGCATCGCCGGAAAAAACACCTGCCGCTGAAACCAAAGTCGGTGAGGGTAATTTGAATGGCGACAAAGTTCAATCTACATCGTCGGAAACACCTGAAAAGCCGCGTCGGAAAGGAATTGCGTGTGCTAAAAAGACGAAAAAGTCGCCCAAAACGGCAGTAAAGGCTAAACCGGATGATGCAATAGCAGTTCCGCCGCGCAAAGGTTATAGCAAATATGGTAAAAAGCTGGGACGGCCGCCGCGTCAAAAAACGCTAACTGATGTGGCGTCGGCAACTGTTGTGGCAACGGTTTCCAAAAAGCCGGCAACAATGATGTCTTCTCAAACAGAAACGGAGGCTATTATGCCGCCGGTTGCACCATCGCCTGAAGTTGCTGTTCAAGAGCAGATTGAAAAGCTTAAATACGGTAAGCAGTATGACTATGATTTGTTGTATTTAGTCAACAATATTTACGCCCGCTCTCCCTATAAATTGCAGGAAGAAGCCGGAGTAAAACCTGTCGGCGTGGTCGTGCCTTATATACACCAAAATCAGCCTTATGAAATGGTGGTGTATTATACCGATGAACAGGCTCGTATTCCCCTTAACACAGCGCAAAAGTATGCTAAGAACAAGCTTCTGCCATATAAAGGGCATAATTGGCGTGTGAAAAAATCCACTGATGATGCGCATTTGCGTCCGGTTTTATCGGATATAAATGCCATTTTCAAAAAAATGGGCGGAGATGAGTTGAAAGGCGATTATGTGGATGGTCGCGGTCAGTTTTATGGTGCTAATACCAAAACAAACCTGAAAATTCGCTATGTTTGCAATATTGCATTGTTTGAACAACAGGGTGATGAATTGGAATAAAACCTTGATTGTAAAAAAGCCTCCAATAAAAACGGAGGCTTTTATAATATATAATAAAATCAATCAGTTGTTTGTATTTCTTCAATTTTTAATTGAATCTCAAGCCATTGTGTTTCTTTTTGTTCAACAGCCTGTTTATGGGCCGCCAACGCCACTGTTAATTCATCAAACTTTTGCGGATCATCGGTATATAAATTCGGATTACCGAGCGCTATTTCAATTGCTTTAATTTCTTGTTCCAGCGTTTCAATTTCTTGCGGTAAGTGTTCCAGTAAATATTGTTCTTTATAGCTGAGCTTAACTGTTTTATTTTTCTCGCGCGGCTTGTTTGCCGGTGTTGTCGGTGCTTTTTTAGCTTCAATCTTAATATTTTGGCTTTTTAGTTTTTCCAATAAATCCGTATAGGTGCCGACGTGCTCAAAAACCGTGCCGTCACCTTTCATATAAAGCAGTGATGTAGCAACCTTATCCATAAAATCACGGTCGTGGCTGACAATAATGATGGTGCCTTCATATTCGTCTAACACTTCTTGCAACAAATCCAGCGTATCCATATCCAAATCATTGGTCGGTTCGTCCAGCACCAAAAAGTTAGATGGTCGCGCCAACGCCACTGCCAACATCAAGCGATTTTTTTCACCGCCGGAAAGTGCCGAAACCGGACATTGTGCCTGTTCCGGTTTAAATAAAAAATCTTTCAAATAAGCCACCACATGGCGAAAATGACCGCGCACCCAAATATGATCCCCTTCATTACACAGTGTTTTCCAAAGTGTCTTTTTCGGATCCAAAGTCAGCCGATTTTGGTCAAAGTATGCTTCTTCTAAGTTTTTGCCGATCCGCACAAATCCGGAATCCGGTGCTAATTTTTTAGTCAGCAACTTTAGCAACGTGGTTTTGCCCGAACCGTTTGGTCCCACAATACCAAGTTTATTGCCTTTCATAACGCGAATTGAAAAATCTTTGACAATGTCGCGCGCCCCGAAACTCTTATAAATATGCTTGGCTTCAATCACCAGTTTTGAGCGCATATCCGGCATTTCAATTTCCATATTAACCGAGCCGACGGTTTTAATTTGTTCACGTCGTTCCTGCCGCAATTGTTGCAATCGCCGCAAGCGTCCCATATTGCGTTTGCGTCGCGCCGTCACACCTTTATGCAACCACTCTGTTTCTTCGGCAATTTTCTTATTAAGCGCCTTTTGTTCAATAATTTCTTGCTCAATCATCTGGTCTTGCCATGCTTCAAAATAAGCAAAGCCTTTGTTATTGCGACGTAAAACGCCGCGATCAAGCCAAAATGTAGTCTGTGATATATGGTTTAAAAAGGCACGGTCGTGGCTGATAACAATGACCGCGCCGGCAAATTTTTTAATGATTTCTTCCAACTTTTCAATCGCCGCAATATCCAAATGGTTGGTCGGTTCGTCTAAAAGCAAAATATCCGGATCGTTAATCAGTGCGCGGGCAAGGGCAGCTTTACGTTTTTCACCGCCGGAAGCCACATCAGGATGTTGCGTTTCGTTAATATCAAAATATTTAATCAGTTGGTCGGCACGAAAGGTTTGATGCGCTTCTTCAGCCGGCAGACCGCTTTCCACCACTTCACGCAATGTTTGACACGAGCCAAAGTCAGGTTCTTGCGGCATATAGCCGACGCGCGCACCGGGTTGCATAAAAATTTCGCCGTCATCGGGTTCCAAATCACCGGCAATGATTTTCAGTAAAGTAGATTTTCCGCAGCCGTTGCGTCCGACCAAACAAATTTTATCGCCGCGGCTGATGTATAAATCAACCCCCGTAAACAGCGGGTTTAATCCAAAACTCAGGCGAACATCTTTGAGGGTATATATGGGTGCTTCAACAGCCATGTTGTTTCCTTAAGGCGCGTTTACACATAAAAGTCGCGGCCGCGACCTTGGCGAATATCGTCCAAATGTTGCAACACAAATTTTGCCATAGCCGGGGATAAACCTTTGACTTCATTTGCAATCAAGGCTTCGCCAACCGCTTTTGTTTTAGGAGAGGCATAATCGGTTAAATATTCCTGTAAAGTCAATAACGCATTCGGGTGGCAACAATTGTGAATTTGCTTAGATTTACAAAGTTCCATAAATCTGTCGCCGGTGCGTCCTTCGCGATAGCAAGCGGTGCAAAAGCTCGGCACATAACCGATTTGCATCAACCAGCAAAGAACTTCATCTAATGTGCGATTATCAATCACGTCAAATTGAGCGGAATTTTCATCTTCCGGTTCCGGCTCGGCATAACCGCCGACAGAAGTTTTAGAGCCGCCGGAAATTTGTGAAATTCCGAGTTGCAAAACGCGTTCGCGGGTTTGTTTGCTTTCGCGGGTAGAAACAATCATACCTGTATAAGGCACGGAAATTCTGATACAAGCGACAATTTTAGCAAAAATGTCGTCACTGATACAATCTTGAAAATCTGCCGTATCAATATCGTCGGCATGGCGCAAACGCGGCACACTGATGGTGTGCGGTCCAACGCCGTGCACGGCTTCCAAATGTTCGGCATGCATCAATAGGCCGGCAAATTCATAGCGATAGGTTGAAAGCCCGAACAAAACACCGATACCCACATCATCAATGCCGCCCTGCATGGCTCGGTCCATGGCCTCGGTATGCCACGCGTAGTTGTGTTTCGGTCCGGTCGGATGCAACTTTTCGTATGACTCGCGGTTATATGTTTCTTGAAATAAAATATATGTGCCGATACCGGCTTGTTTAAGCTTTGCATAGTTTTCTACCGTTGTGGCGGCAATATTAACATTAACGCGGCGAATGGCGCCGTTTTTATGCTTAATGGAATATATGGTTTTTATGCTCTCAAGCACATATTCAATCGGGTTATTGACCGGATCTTCGCCCAGTTCAATCGCCAAACGCTTATGTCCCATATCTTGCAGGGCAATCACTTCGCGCTTAATCTCTTCTTGCGTCATCTTACGGCGCGCAATATGCTTATTTTTGGCATGATAAGGACAATAAACGCAGCCGTTAACGCAATAATTGGAAAGATACAGCGGTGCAAACAGCACAATACGGTTACCGTAATAAGCCAGTTTGATTTCTTTAGCCAGCTTTTCAATTTCAGCATTCACATCTTTGTCTTCACAAGCCAGTAAAACCGATGCTTCGCGATGCGTTAAACCTTTGTGTTTGCGGGCTTTTTGCATAATTTCTTCTATCATCATCCAGTCGTTTTTATGAGCATCGGCAAAAGCTAATGTCTCTAAAATTTCATCATGACTGATAAATTCATCTGCCACTAATGATTGCGGATTATAAGCGATTTTATTCATTATTTTATCCTTATATTTCTTAATTTAAGGCGCATTTTACACAAATCAGACATAAAAGCAATCACTTTTTTGCGAATAGTCACTTAATAAAATAAAAGCCGGAGTTTAGTCCGGATTTAGAAATAAAGGTTATATTACTTAGGCAAATGCGGAAGTTTTCCGGCGTGCCCGCCATATCCCATGCCGATTTTACGACCGATGCTCATAATTTTGGCACCGATACATGTGCGGCACTGCAGCGGCGTGTCATCAACGCAAATTTTACCCGGATACAGCTCATAAAGCCGGCGATATTCGCCCTCTGTTACATTCGGCATTACCACATTGGCGCCGCTTTGCAAGGTCCAAATGCGTCCCATCGGGTGCAAACTTTCCATCGCCGTAGTAGCCGGAATGTTGATATCCGGCAGCAAAAGCCGCATAACAGCCATAGTGCGACGTGCCAAATCAAGCGTGCCACCGGCGGCGTCTTTAAGCGGTGTTTGCTGATGCGGAATAAACGGTCCGATACCGGCCATATCAACCCCGATTTCTTTCAAGTAAAGCAAATCATCAGCAATTGATTCTATTGTTTGCTCCGGCAAACCGACCATAATACCCGAACCCAGCTCATAACCGATTTCTTTGAGTGCCAACAGACATTCATGCCGACGTTGCCAACTCATACCGGGGTCTAAGCGGTGATAAAGCTCTTTGTCGGTGGTTTCAATGCGCATTAAATAGCGATCGGCACCGGCATCAAACCATGCTTTATAATCGGCATAATCGCGTTCACCGACCGAAAGCGTAATCGCTACATCAAACTTTTTGATGGCTTCAACAATCCGGCACATGCGCTCGCGGTCAAACCACACATCTTCACCCGATTGCATAACAATCGTCTTAAAGCCCATATCGGCAGCACGATGAGCGGTGTCAATCAGCTCGGCTTCACTCATGCGATAACGCGACAGCGCCGAATTATCACGTCTGATACCGCAATACATGCAGTTGTTACGGCAGATGTTTGAAAATTCAATCAATCCGCGCAAATGCACTTCGTCGCCCACATATTGCCGGCGCACTTCATCGGCTTTTTTGAACAATTCGTTTTGATTGACCTCGTCGGAAAGCAATTTGATGATTTCCGAACGGCTTAGTGTTGTATTCTTTTCCATAAGCTGAATATATCTAAATTGTGTTGAATCAGGGCTTAATATTATGGAAAACAGGTATAAAAGTCAAGTCCATTTTTTTATGTTTGACAAGCCGCCGGCCGAATGATATACTAAGCTTTAGTGTTTATATAATTTAAATAGAATTTATGTTTACAATTACTGAATCTATGAAAAAGATGTGGGTAAATGATGCAATGTGCAAAGCCACACCGGTGGCGCGTCGTTGGGCAGCTCATTTGATGAAACAAGGACAAAATTTCGGCGATTTTGAGGATAATTTCTTAAACGTCATGTTCGTTGAGGACAAACTTTACAATTCAATGAAAAAGTCTTTGGTAAATCATATTGAACGCCATGGTTTGGATGCCGTCGGCTTGGAGTTTTTAGACAACTTCAAAGCAGTCAAAGAATTTAATTTTCACAAATACGAGGCTGTTTTACGCCAAGTTCGTCGCCGGTTTGTTCACAATGAGCAACAAATTGAGCAATTAGCCGAATTACCAAAGGCTAAAAAAGCACAATTTGAAGAGAAAATACAGGCTTTGGTGAAGCAGAACGAAAATCTTGAATATTTGATTTCTAAGATTAATGAATTTCTGCGTAAGGTGCGTGATTTGAATGCCGTGGCTTTTCAAATGTTGCTTGACGGTAAGTCGCCGGATTTGGAGAGTTGGAGCGTGCAGGTTGTTTTGAATGATAATCTGTTTGAGGAAAATAAACAGTTTTTGAAACAAACCTTGCACCATGTGGAAAGTCTTGAAGAAAACGGCTATAAGCTCGGCACTGCCGAAATTCGCTTGTTGCTGTATCACGAGCAGGGTTGCCGCCGTGTGAAGCTCTATAAGATGGTGGAAAGTCAGATTATTGATATTTTTTATCATCTGCAGAGTGAAGATGAGCGCCGGCAGATTTATCCGGAGATTTGCACATTCGTGGCGCGTTTGGTGCCGCAGGTCGGTTACATTTCGCCACACATGATTACCTTTATCTTTGATAGGGGGTTTATCAGTGAAATGTCGCGTAATTTGCTCTTGAATATTATGCCGGTCATCAGCCAGCTCAATATGACGCCGCTGATTTTGATTCAGCTCAAAAAGTTTTTCAACGAGACCTCAGAGCGTATGCGTAAAGGTAAGTTTTCCGAAACTGATGAGTATGTGCTTGAAATCATGAAGGCATATAGTCCGAAAGAGATTTCGCCGAAATTGCAAATGCTATGGGATGAGTTGAAAAAATCTCAGACAAAGTAAAGAAAAAGCCGTTTCCGTTAAGGATACGGCTTTTTTGCAGTCAAAAAATAAAAATATAAAAATTTTATACAAAAATACTTGACAAATCCACAGAATCTGCTACATTAAACCTTGTGATTTTTTTATAATTAATTTTTTTTCTAATTTTTAATATCCTTATTTTTATGAGCATGACGAAGAATGAGGCCATCAAGCAAATTCTTGGTATTATGGCCGCCAACGAGATCACTGTGTCGGACGTAGAGAATGCCATTAAGGCTCAACAACGCCCGAAAGTAGAAGAAACCTACGATTTGCTCTGTGATGTAAACGGAACCTTGACTCGTGTTCCGTTTGAGAAGGGCAAGGACATGGAGCCCATCGGCATCTTCCCCCGGAAGAGCTTGAAGCTGTATCTGCTGCTTGACGAGACCGGAATGGTTCCGTTCCCGTCCGTGGAAGAGAAGAAGAAGTTGCTGGACGAGGAACTCTGCACCCTGCTGATGGACAATCGGCCGGGGTTGAACGAGAAGCTCAGAGAGTTAGGCAAACCCATACTCTCTGGAGAGTACTGGCTCAACGGCCATGAGCACTCCGACCACATCGGCTACTGGATGGCTACGATTCGTGACAATCAACTGAAGGTGGGTTACGACTACAAGGACCGCCGCGCCAAGGTGCGCAAGATCGGCCGCCTGCTGTAAGATTACGCACTGATCTAAAACAAAGGAGGTTTTGTTCCACGGGAGCAAAACCTTTTTTGTTTTTAAATCAATTTGCTTTATTATTCCGCCGTATAATTTAAGCCGTTTTCCGAAACACTCAGATGTATATGGCGCGAGGCAAAATATTCTTGCAAAAAGTCCGTTATTTCATCACTCTTTTGCTCTATGGAAAAATAAGTCCCGCCGCCGCAAGAATCGTGAAAGTGCAGGGCAATTCCAAATTTATCCTGAACTAATGTTTTTATTTCAATGACGGTTGCATAATTTATAGCCATATTTTATCTCCTTTGCCATTGTAAATATAACATGATTTTGCCTAATGTCCAGCCACAAAAAAAATCCTCGTCATCGGACGAGGATTTTTTTGTGTAAAGAGATTTCTATGCAATCGGATCACCGGCCGGAGCTTCGGCATCATCTTCAATGATGGTGGCGCCGGTGCCTTCGGTTTCTGCTTTCGGCATAATATCCGGCAAAGTGCCGACGGCCTGTTTGCGCTTCAATTTGTTCACAAACTTGATTGAGCGCTGAGCATCCCATTTGCGTTTACCTTCTTCGCTTTGATAAATCACTTTATATACTTCAATAGCCTGATCAAATTCCGACAACTTGGTCAAACAAGAGGCCAAACCGTCATATAACTTGTGCGTATAGCGACCGTTGACAACGGCTTGCGCTTTTTTGTAGCACTTCAAAGCGTCTTTAAACTTAAACATTTTTTGATAAACATAACCAATGCTGACCCATGCCTGTAAATCTTGGCTGTTAATGTTAAGAATTTTTGTAAAGCATTTCAAAGCCGAGTCGTTATCGCCCATCAGCTGATAGGTTACACCAATACCGTTCCAAGCCTTGGTATTATATTTATCGCCCGACAAAACTTTTTTGAAAAACGAGATAGAACGGTCATATTGCTTTAATTTTTGCAACGTTACGGCAATACTCAACAGGGTTTGCGGATGCTTAGAATCCACTTTCATAGCTTCTTCCAACACATCTAAAGCTTCTTTATATGAAAACATATGCTGCAAAGCAATAGCCTTGCCGTTCAGAGCCTCAAGCGATGTTCTGTCATTTGAAAACGCTTCATCAAAGCACGCAATAGCTTCTTTATAAAGTCCGCGCATTGAAAGCGTTACACCTTTATTGTTTAAAACCTCAACTGATTTCGGATTGATTGCCAAAGCTTTATCAAAACATTCTACAGCATCAGTATATTTGCTCATTTTCTGATAAGCAAAACCTTGGCTGTTCAAAGCTTTCCACGCACGCGGATTTTCGTTTATAACTTCCGCAAATTTTTCTACGGCCTCCTCATATTGACCGGCATCTAACAATTCTTGTCCTCTTTTATAAGACGTATTTTCATTCAATTTAACCATTTTTACCTCTACTTCACAAAATAATTACATAAATAGCGTAACCTATCTCATATCATATAAATCTTATTATGTCAAGTTTTTTTATATGCGGCCTAACTGTTTGAAAATAGGCTTATCTGTGCGAATTTCAAGGTAATTGCAGAAAAATTTTTGGCAACTATTTTGTAAAAAAGTGCGATGAGCGGCAAAATATTGTTGATATTGGGCCTGAAATTTCGGGTTGTCCGTGTCAAAAACCGTTTTTGTCAGACCGCTTTGCGCCGCATAAACACCGCTTGCCGGTGCGGTTTCTTCCACCGTGTCAAATATATTGATACAATAAACCTTATGTCGGCGCGAAATAGCGGCAATATTTTTAAACGACTCTTTATCAACATTATGAAAGTCACTTAAAATAAAAAACGTGCCTTGTCCTTTATGGCTTATTTCAAATAATTTCAGCGCGGTTGAAATATCTCCGTCATAATTTTGTTGCAACACTTCGCGTGATTTGTTGACAATGGTTCCAAATAGCGAAATCAGCATCTTAAGATTGTTTTGCGGTTTATAGTAAGAGGTATTTTTTCCGTCATACAACAGCAAACCGAAGCGGTCTTTGTTTTGCAGACTGATCCAACCGATGAGAGCAGCCAGTTTTGCCGCCGTAACCGTTTTCAGCTCACAACGTGTGCCAAACACCATAGAAGCCGACATATCCAAAAGCACAATAATTTCACGATCTTTTTCTTCGCTATAGACTTTGCTGAACGGTTCATTGCGGCGAGCCGTTACGCGCCAATCAATGTAACGCACATCATCACCGTCCGTATAAGCCCGCACTTCGTCAAATTCCATGCCGCGTCCTTTGAATGCCGATTTAACATCTCCGGCCATATTTGAGGTTAAGCGGTTTTTGCTAGAGGCCAAATATGTCACATATTGCTGTTGATCAATCAAATCTTGCATGGAAACGGCCAGACCGGTCAAATCGTCATGCTCTTTATTAAGAATGGATTTGAAATCAAAAAAATTCATCGGTAAAATCCTTGAATTACGGTAACGGCACCAACTTTAACAATCGGGATATAACTTCTTCATTGGTCAAGCCGCCGGCTTGCGCTTCAAAGCTCAAAATAATGCGGTGACGCAAAATTTCATAAATGACGGCGTGAATATCTTCCGGTGTAACAAAATCGCGTCCGGAAAGCCATGCGTGAATGCGTGAGCATTTATCCAGCGCAATTGTGGCACGCGGGCTGGCACCGTAGGTAATGGTGTTTTTCAGTGAGGCATCATATTTTTCCGGATAACGTGTTGCCATAATCAGTTGCACCAAATATTCTTCCAATGCCGCACTGCTGCGCACCGCCAAAGCTTCTTGGCGTGCTGCTAAAATATCTTTTTCTTGCAGCATACAAGTTGTAGTTTCACGCGAATTCGGCAAAACCACTTCTTCCTGACGAATAAGGTGTAAAATCTTATGCTCAATTTCAGCATTCGGCTGACCGATTTTAATATACATCAGAAAACGGTCCAATTGTGCTTCCGGCAAATTGTATGTGCCTTCATGTTCAATCGGGTTTTGTGTAGCCATAACCATAAACAAACGTTGCAATTTATATTGCTTTCCGCCAACGCTGACTTGTCGCTCGGCCATGGCTTCCAAAAGGGCGGCTTGCACTTTGGCCGGCGCACGGTTAATTTCATCTGCCAGCACCAAATTGGCAAAAATCGGTCCCGGTCTAAATTCAAAATATCCGCTGGAGGCGGCAAAAATATCACTGCCGGTAATATCAGACGGCAATAAATCCGGTGTAAACTGAATACGATTATATGCCACATTAATGCATTGCGCCATGGTCTTAATGGCTTTTGTTTTAGCCAGTCCCGGTGCACCTTCAACCAAAACATGTCCGTCAGCCAGCATCGTGATAATAAGTTTCTTAATTAAATCTTCTTGTCCGAAAATATGGTCTTCCATATATTTTTGTAAGGCAATGATTTTATCTTTAATTTCCGACATGGTATTTTCCTCAAAAAATTCGGTAAAAGTTCATAAAAAACTTTTCATTGTTATTATTATACGCTATTAATATATATAATTTGGAAAAAAAATAAAAACAAGTAAAATATAAGAAGATCAACATGGATGACGATATTTTTGATGCCGAGAAAATTTTTAGCGATGCGCAAGGTTCTGCAGCACCGAAGCTTTATGATAATATAAGTTCTTTAAGACCATCAATGCCATGGCTTGATGAATTAAATCCGGAGCAACGTCAGGCGGTAGAAACCACCGAAGGGCCGCTTTTGGTGCTTTCGGGAGCCGGTACCGGAAAAACCAAAGTGCTGACCACGCGTTTGGCCTATATTTTAACGCAAATGAAAGCACAACCTTGGAATTGTTTGGTGGTTACGTTTACCAATCGTGCCGCAAACGAAATGCGAGAACGAGTGCAAAAATTAATCGGCGATATGGCAGATAGCGTATGGCTCGGCACATTTCACAGTATTTGTGTAAAGATACTGCGCAAACATGCCTCTGTTGTCGGTTTAAATCCGAATTTTACGATTCTCGGTGAAGATGACCAAAAGCGCGTTATTAAACAAATTTTGGAAGCGGAGGGAATAGATGATAAAAAATATCCGCCGCAGACATTGATGGAACAAATCGCTCGCCTTAAAGATAAAGGTATTACCGTTGATAAGGTTGAAAACAATTATCGCTCAACGGTGCTGTCCGGCGTTTATCAAAAATATCAGGCGCGATTGATTGAGCTTAATGCTGTTGATTTCGGCGATATTTTGCTTGATACGTTGGTTGTTTTTATGTCGGATGGCGATATTTTACGCCAATATCAGCAAAAGTTCAAATATATCATGGTAGATGAGTATCAAGATACCAACGTCACGCAATATTTGTTTTTGCGTTTATTGTCTCAGCTTAATCGTAATCTTTGTTGTGTCGGAGATGATGACCAATCCATATATTCGTGGCGTGGTGCCGAAATAGAAAATATTATGCGCTTTCAAAAAGATTTTACCGATGCGCAAGTTATTCGTTTGGAGCGTAATTATCGTTCAACCGCCAATATTTTAACGGCGGCCTCCGACTTGATTGCTCATAACGCAACGCGATTGGGTAAAACTTTGCGCGTGGCCGATAACAGTCCGGCTAAACAGACTAATAACGAAAAAATTAAGGTAATCAGCTTAGATAGCGGTAAAGAAGAAGCCGCATGGATTGCCAAAGAAATAGAAATTTTGCACCGCAACGGTTATGAATATTCCGATATGGCAGTGTTGGTGCGCACTGCATTTCAAACTCGTGAATTTGAAGAAAAGTTTATCGGTGAGGCGATTCCGTATCAGGTTATCGGCGGCCCTAAGTTTTATGAACGCGCCGAAATTCGTGATGCTTTGGCTTATTTCAGGGTTATTATGCAACCGGCCGATGACTTGGCCTTGGAACGCATTATCAATAAACCGACACGCGGAGTTGGTGCCAAAACGTTAGAAAAATTACGGCAAATTTCGCGCGAAAGACAAATGTCTTTATCTCAGGCGGTAGAAACGGCAGTGGCAGAAGACTTGATTAGTGGTAAAGTTAAAAACAACTTAGCCGATTTGTCGCAAAAATTTAAGCAGTGGCGGCAAATTGTTTCAAATATGCCGTTACACGATTTTGCCGAGCAAGTATTAAATGATTCCGGTTATTGGGATATGCTTAAAAACGACAGCTCGGTTGAAGCGCCGGCTCGGCTGGAAAACTTGCATGAATTACTCGGTGTGATGGGAGATGAACAGCTTTATCCGAATTTGGCCGAGTTTTTGGAACATGTCAGCTTGGTAATGGAAAATGACAGCGCCATTGACCGCAATAAAGTAATGCTGATGACTTTACACTCGGCAAAGGGTTTGGAATTTAATGTAGTCTTTCTGCCCGGTTGGGAAGAAGAGCTGTTTCCGCATAAAAAAAGCATGGAAGAAGGCGGTTCAAATGCATTGGAAGAAGAGCGTCGTTTGGCCTATGTAGCTATTACGCGCGCCAAACAAAAGCTTTATATCACAACCGCCAACAGCCGTCTGATATACGGTGAATGGCGGCAAATGCAACCGTCGCGTTTTTTTAACGAAATTTCGAGTGAATGTTTGGATATTCATGCCAATCAAAGTGCATATTACAAAGGCGGATATGGCTCGGGATATTCTTCCGGTTATCGCTCTTACGGCGGTTACAAAAGTGGTTATAAGAAGAAAAAAACATTTTCCACCAAACCGAGCTATCAGCGTTATGATGAAGATGCAGATGAATATACCTATGAACCGGACGATTACGCTGATTATGATTCGGATATGAGTTCACGCGCATCCAGCTTAATCGGAATCAGGGTATATCATGAAAGTTTCGGTTTTGGCAAAATAACCGCTGTTTCAGGGCAAAGCTGTGAAGTCAATTTTGAAAAATACGGTCGCAAAAAAGTTATGGGCACTTATTTGCGCCGAGCATAAACAATAAAGGAGAAAAACCATGGAAGTTTCGCAAATTCGCAATAAAGATAAAGTAACATATATCATTAAAGGTAAAATAGATGCCAATATGGAACCGGTTTTGGCACAGGCATTACAGCTTGAAGGCGTAAACGATTTAACCTTTGATTTTAAAGAAGTGGATTATATTTTTTCTGCCGGCTTACGCGTGTTGCTTAAGGCGCAAAAACAAATGAATGCTACCGGTGGTAAAATGACAATTATCAACGCCAATGACACAATCAAAAAAATGCTGCAAATTGTCGGTTTTGACAATATTATGATTGTGAAATAATCAAAGTTTTTGCAAAAGCGCAAAAATCCTTGACTCTGTTTAGTCAAAGACATAATTTTATAGCAAGTTTTAATTAAGTCAAAGAGGAAAAAATGAAAGTTTTACAAAGCGGTCGCTCAATGATTGAAATGCTCGGTGTATTAGCAATTGTCGGTGTTCTATCGGTTGGCGGCTTAATGGTTTATGCACAAGCCATGCATAAATATAAAGTATATAAAGTTACTTCACAAGTTATAGATACCATTCAGCAGGTGCGCAAATTTTATTCAGGAGCGCATGTATATGATACTTTGGAAGTTTATACGCATAAGCCGGCACTAAATATTACGGCATTTGAATATGAAGCCGACACGGATACATTGCACCATGCCATCGGCGGACGTGTGCGTGTCAGCGAATGTTCCCGAGCAACTAACGGCGACAATGAAGCATTTTGTATCGTCTTATCCGATTTGGATCGTAAAGCATGTGCCGATTTGTTGGCAGAAAATTGGTATGGCAATCTGGTAGCTATCGGCGCCATAGCCGGCGGAGATTTTGTGGAAACCGATGTGATGGATTCGGCCGCTAACAAAGGACAGGTTGTCACAGAAGCTAATAAATTGATAGCCTATAACGGCGCTATTCCGATTAACTTAAGCGACATAGCCAATGTTTGTGCTTCGGCCGGCAATACCCTGTTTTTTAAGGTAAAATAGCTGAAACCGTAGTTCAAATAACTAAAAAATGAATCCTCCGGCTTTATTGACCGGAGGATTTTAATTTAAGCTTTTATATATTGTTTAGCGGTTTCAAAATCGGCCATAAAATCTTCCATTTCCTGTTCATGCTCAATTTCTTCTTTTAAAATCTTACGTGACAAGCGGAAAGTTTCATAGTCACTGTTGTGGGTTAAATCGCAAATGCCTTCATAGCGACCGATGGCACAACGTTCGGCTTCCAAATTATCTCTGACCAGAGCCACAACATCAAAATTATGCGGCGTAATGTATTTACAATGTGCCATATTATCCCATTCCGAAGGGCTTAAAATCGGGGTGCCGCCCAGTTGAATAATGCGATCGGCTAACCAATCGGCATGCTTTAATTCTTCTGCCGCGTGTTCTTCAAATTCACCAACGACCGCTGTGCGATTTAATCCCATAGCCACTTTGGCGGCAATCCAATATTGATAATATGCCAACCACTCTTCGGCATACGCTTCATTTAACACTTTTAATAAGTGTTCCAAATCGGTTTTAACGATTTTCTTTGCCATTTCACCCATGATTTTTTCTCCTTATTGTTAAAAACAAGCATAAGATAATCACGGCTTATGGAAAATCAAGCCGAGGAAGGTATTTCTTTTTTAAAAAAACTCAAAGTTGCACGGTGTAAATCAAATTGGTCATGCCTCGCATTCCAATCGGGTAACCGGCAGTAATGACCAAATAAGAGCCTTTTTTACCGACTTTGGCTTTTTGCGCGGTGGCAACGGCTGTTTCTTCTAATTTGGTAAAGTCTTTAAAAACTTCCGTATTAACCGAGGCTTGTATACCCCAAACCAAACCGAGCCGTCGCGCGGTTTGCTCTGATAATGTAATAGCCAAAATCGGGCGAGTAGGGCGTTCTCGTGCCATAGACAGCGCGGTAAATCCCGAAGCCGAATAGGTAATAAATGCCGCCATATTCGGCAAAATATCGGTTATTTCACAGGCCGCATAAGTAATGGCATCAGCCATATCATCGCAATCCGACAAATCTTTGTCAGACTGAATACGGGAAAAATAAGAACTGTCAGATTCGGCTTGAGTAATAATTTGGTGCATCATGGCTACCGATTCGGCCGGATAACTGCCGGCAGCTGTTTCGGCTGAAAGCATAACGGCATCGGCGCCGTCAAAAACCGCCGTAGCTACATCGGAAACTTCCGCTCTGGTTGGGGTTGGATTATAAATCATCGATTCCAACATTTGTGTGGCAACAATTACCGGACGTCCGTATTTGCGACAAGTTTTGACAATACGTTTTTGTAAAACCGGAACGGTTTGTATCGGACATTCCACGCCCAAATCGCCGCGCGCCACCATAACGCCATCCGATTCTTTAACGATGGCGTCCAAATCATCAATGGCACTCGGTTTTTCCAATTTTGAAATAATCCAAGCACGTCCGTTAATCAATTTTTTAGCCTGACGCACATCGTCAATACTTTGCACAAAAGATAAACAAACCCAATCAACTCCTAAACTTAAAGCAAACTCTAAGTCTTTCTTATCTTTTTCGGTAATAGCGGAAATCGGCAATTTGACATTTGGCAAATTAACACCCTTATGCGCCGATAACACACCGCCGACCTTTACTAATGTTTCGGCAGAGAAGGCTTTTTTTTGCAAAACTTCCAACTCAATGTTACCATCGTTAAGCAACAATTTGTCACCAACTTTGAGCGCCGCAAAAATCTCCTTATGCGGTAAGCATACGCGCGTTTCATCACCGGCTGCCTCATTCATATCCAGCGTAAAGTGTTGCCCTTTTTTGAGTGTTATTTTCTCTGTTGTAAATGTGCCGATACGCAATTTCGGACCTTGCAAATCAGCAACAACGGTTAAATGCCGGCCATATTTTGTGCTCAGTTCGCGCACGGTATTTAAGCGTTCGGCATGTTCTTCGTGGACGCCGTGGCTGAAGTTAAAACGAAATGCATCAACGCCGGCTTTAATCAGCTTTTCAAGCATTTGTTTTGAAGCAGTTGCCGGCCCGATGGTGGCCAAGATTTTAGTATGAGTATCAATCGGCATAAATTTTCTCCCGTAAAAATTTTTTTAATTATACTAAAGCATATAGGTTAATAACTTATTAGTTTAAAGCATCTGATGTGGCGAAATTTTAGTCTTGCCAAAGCAAAAAAATTTTGCTACAAGCAATGCAGCTTAATTTTTTAGGGAGAATTTAAAATGGATGAAACTCAAGTAAAGGCAGAAGTCGGTGGTGTTGCGACAGAAAGATTGCGCTCGCTGATTGAACGCATTGAACGTTTGGAAGAAGAAAAAAAAGGTATTCAGGGCGATATCAGAGATATTTTTGCCGAGGCTAAAAGCGCCGGTTTTGATGTCAAAGCCATGCGCACAATTTTGAAATTGCGCAAAATGAATGCGGCCGATCGCGAGGAAGCGGAAACCATTGTGGAAGTTTATCGCAAAGCTTTAGATATGTAATCGCTGACCATAATGCAAGTTAAAAACGCCGATTTAATCGGCGTTTTTTTCTTGCATTTTATATTCAGATTTCATAAAATAATTCTTGCAAATAAGAGATTATTTGCGGAGTATCCTAACTCCTTGTATAAATAAACTCCCTTTTTGGGGAGCTTGCCGAATATATTGAATAAGCAAGACTGATTATACAACAGTTAGGAACTCCCCACCTTGAAGAGATTTAAGGTGGTTTTTTGTTGAAATGAGCAAAAAAGAGGAGTTCTGAAATGTCTGTTCCCAATTTAATCTCACGAGATATTCTGGCTGAAATCTGCCCGCAATTTAAGCAATTACGGCTTAATCACGGCATCAGTATTGAAGAATTACATAACGCCGTGAACATCAGTGTCCATTCGCTCAAACGCATGGAACAATGCAAACGTTTACCTTATAGCTACTTTAAGCGGTTGGCAAAATTTTACGGCATTAAAATACACATTGTGCTGGAATAGAAGCGTTATATCAATAAAAAAACGACGTCATCTTCAACGTCGTTTTTTTATGGTAGGGCCGGGGAGAATCGAACTCCCACTCCCGAGGGAACCAGATTTTGAGTCTGGCGCGTCTACCAGTTCCGCCACAACCCCATAAACTGATACGTTGATACAATATTTATTTTACGCCGTCAATAGTTTTTTTATAAAAAATTGATTTTTTTTGTATTGTTTTTGCTTTTCATTTTGAAAATATTGTGTTACTATATTTCCGGTTTAACGTTTTTTTTGAGGTAAAGGTGGAAAATCTAGAGCATCAGGCGGCCGTTTTATTCGGTGAAAAAGAGTTTGCCAAGGCTTTGGAAATATATCAGCTCTTGTTGCAGGGAAATCCTAAAAATGAATATTACCTGATTTCTTGCGGCAACTGTTATGATGCTATGGGGCAAAAAGAAAACGCCATTGAATGTTATGAAAATGCATTAAAACAAAATAAAGAATCGGAAGCCGCTCAGCTCAACCTTTCCACAATCTATTATGAACTCAAAAAATATGAACAAAGCGGTATTTATGCCGAACAAGTCTTAAAGCAAAATCCTGAAAATACGGCAGCGTGGCAAAATTTGGCAAATGTGGCATATTGCCATGGTGATTATGAAAAAGCCTTGTCATATTATCAAAAAATGTATGATAAAAATAACAACAGCTACATTGCCATGATTAACATGGCCAATACCTATTACAGTTTGGGCAAATATGTTCTGGCGCTTGAGTTTGCTAAAAAATCGCTGGTCAAACACCCGTCCAGTATTACAGCACACATGATTGCCGGAAATTCATTGAATGCCATGAATAAATACGAAAAAGCCATCGCTTTGTTCTTGCATGCTTATGAATTGGATAAAACGCGTGCCGAGGTTTTGAATGTTTTAAGCGACACTTACCGCGCCAACAATGATTGGGAAAATTGTATGCTGTTTGCGTGGCGCGCCATGAAAAATGCAGCGCAATCCGGTCTGCCGACAGAAGCTATGCATCTTAATTTCGGTTATTTGCTTTATGAATGTTATTCGGAAAAAAGCGAAGAATTGGCTGCCAAATATGCCGCCAAATGGCAAAAGTTCTTCCCTGAAGACAAAGTGGTGCAACATATGTCTTGTGCTATTTTGAACGGCAAAGCCTTACAAGGTTCGGATGCTACCTTTATAAAAACCACGTTTGATGCTTTTGCTCCTGATTTTGAGCAAACTTTGGCTGATTTGGACTATCAGGCGCCGAGCTTGGTATCCGAAGCGTTGGCAAAAAATTTGAAAACGTCGCTTTTTACAAAATATCGCATCGTTGATTTAGGTTGCGGCACGGGATTGTGCGGTGTCAAAATCAAGAAATTTGCAACCCATAAAGGGCTTATCGGTGTTGATTTGTCGGAAAAAATGCTTGCCGAAGCGCAAAAAAAGAAAATATATGCTGCGTTGGTGTGTGATGACATCTGCCATTATTTGGAAAATACCGAATATTTGTTTAATGTGGCAGTGGCGGTTGATGTCTGGACCTATTTCGGTGATTTGGCAAAGGCGTTTGTGCGTGTATTTCGCACACTGTTGCCGGAAGGCTTGTTTGTGTTTACATTTTCCGAAAATCAGTTTAATAAAGAAGACTTCTTTTTAGCACCGAGCGGACGTTTTGTTCATTCGCCGTCATATATTGAGCGCGCACTGAAAAGCTCGGGCTTTCGGGTTATTTCCAGTGAAAGACATATTTTGCGCAACGAAGCAGAAAAACCGGTTTACGGTTATGTGGTTACGGCGTGTAAGCCTAATCCGGCCAAGCTGATATCGGAAGCATAATCGGCGGAGAACAAAATGCGGAAAATAATTAAGTTTTTTGCGATGTTCTTTTGCATAGTGTGCATCACAATAAACGCAGCCGTTGCCGATGATTATACCAGACAAAATCAAGCTTCTGCATCAGAAATGGCTATTCAGCGCCATGCTTTTAATACCCCAAATCATGTAACAAATAATTTGAATCACCTGGCAAAATATTTAACACGGCCGTTTAAGAACGATTATGATAAATTAAAAGTGATTGCGTATTGGATTGCCTCGCATTTGGCGTATGATCATTATAAATTTGATAATGGCAAAGTATATGAAAAAGAAATTGAATACAAATATGATATTTTAAAAGCTAAAATGGGCATCTGCAGTGATTTTGCCAAACTTTACAAAGAAATGGCCGAGGCCGCAGGTGTTTCGGCTGAGGTGGAATATGTAACGGGATATGTATTTTCACCGCGCCGGATTAAATCATATTATATGCAACGTGAAGTTCCTCCGTTGGGACACGCATGGAATGAAATAACACTGGGGAAAAGAAAATTTTTTGTAGATACAACGTATATGTGTGCCAACCGTGTCGGACAAAGCAATAAAAAACGCAAAAGTTCGCTAGCACATCGGCAAGAGGTAAAAAAGCGTAATATTACCAAAGAAAAATTCAGCACTAACATAAATACGTTTTATTTTGATTTTACACCGCAGCAGGAATATGAAAAAACAAATAAGATTCATCTGCTTAATCGTTATGTTTATTAAAAAACACCTTAATTTACAAAAATTTGATATTATATAAACAGGGCGTTTAAAAAAACGAATCGGAAAGATTTGTAAAAAATTATTATAAATCAATATGTTATATTGAAAAATGGTCTAAAAAATGAATACTGTCTTAAATTTAAAGTTATAGAATAAAATAAGAAAATTATAGATTTTTAGCCTAAAAATTCGTTTTTTTCCTTATTTTTTGTATATTTTTAAATAAAAAGTAAAAAAATACTTAACAAATGATTAAATTTCTGTTAATAATATAGTTGAGTATGAGTATGCAAAGTTTTCAGAAAATTAACTGGAGGATTTTATGAAAAATTTATTTTATTTATCAATCCTGGTTCTGGCTGCCGGTTTGACAGCTTGCGCCGATGATATGAGCGGCCGTGAAGGTTGCAGTGATACGCTGGTAAAACCGGCTCCTGCACCAGCACCGGTTGTTCACAGTTGTCCTTGTCCGGCTGCTATGCCTACTTGCGGCTGTCCGGCTCAGGAATATACGGTTAGAACGCCGGTAAAAGTTGTGTATCAAAACACAACATATCGCACGGTCTATGAACCACGGACATTCACAAGCACATCTTATGAAACACGCCCGTATAACAGAGCAGAAGTATGCTCGGGCGGCGTTTGCCCGGGACAAGCTCCGGTAATGGTTCAACAATATGGCCAACCGATGGTTGTTCGTCAGCAAATGAGATAATCTGAAGATTATGATTTTCTGAAAAACCAATGGGGGAGGCATCACGCCTCCCTTTTTGTATATACATGCTATAAAAATCACGACCGAGCATAAATTTAATTTTGCCGTGCAGAAACATAAATTCTGCTTGAAAATCATTATATTAGCTTTATAGTAAACAAACTGATAATATAATAAAAACGAGGTTTTCATGCACGGCTTACATCCCTTAATTGTTGATTTAACGCTGATTACCGTCTATGCGGCCATTACAACGATTGTGTTTAAAAAGTTGAAACAGCCGATGGTGCTGGGATATTTGCTGGCCGGTATTTTAGCCGGACCGTATTTTAACTTTGTGCCGACTGTTACCGATCATGCCAATTTAATTTTGTGGGCCGATATCGGGGTAATTTTTTTGCTTTTCAGCTTGGGGTTGGAATTCAGCTTCAAAAAAATGCTGTCTGTCGGTAAATCGGCTATGATAACAGCCATGCTGAACATTTTTTTAATGTTGTTTGTAGGTCAATACGTCGGTATGTTTTTAGGTTGGAGCACGACCGACAGCTTTTTTCTCGGTTCTATGATTTCCATGTCGTCAACCACCATTATTATTAAGGCTTTTGACGATTTAAACATTAAAAAACAAAAGTTTACCGACTTAGTATTCGGCGTTTTGGTTATTGAAGATATTATGGGCATTTTGCTGTTGGTCTTATTGCCGACAATTGCCGTCGGCAAAGGCTTTAACGGTGGCGTATTGGGGCTTAGTGTGCTGAAATTATTGGCATTTCTGATTTTGTGCTTTGTCAGCGGTATTTACATTATTCCGACAGCACTGCGTCGCCTGAAAGACTTTTTGAATGATGAAATGTTATTGTTGGTGTCCATAGCGCTCAGCCTGTCAATGGTTTATCTGGCGGTGTATTTCGGCTTTTCGTCGGCACTGGGTGCGTTTATTATGGGGTCCATTTTATCCGAAACGGCCGTGATTGAGCGTGTGGAGCGCGTTATTAAACCGCTTAAAGATTTTTTCGGTGCGGTGTTTTTCGTTACCGTCGGCATGATGGTTAATCCGCAGATGTTTGTGACTTATGCCTATCCGATTGCGGTAATCACGCTTGTAGTTTTGTGTGGTATGGTTATTTTTTCAACCTTCGGTTTTGTAATTTCGGGGCAAAATCTGCGCACGGCGGTGCAATGTGCTTTTTCGCTTGCCCAAGTCGGCGAATTTGCTTTTATTATTGCCACACTCGGCATGAGCTTAGGTGTAATTGATGATTTTGTATATCCGATTATTGTGGCGGTTTCGGTCATTACTACGTTTTTAACGCCGATTATGATAAAATCGGCACCGCGAGCATATAAAATATTGAGCAAGCTGTTACCGGCCAGATGGTTGGCCTATATTGACCAAACCTCTCGTGCCGGCAAACCGGCCAGTGATGAAGAAAAACTCTGGCGTGAGTTGTTTAAAAGCTCTGCTATGCGCGTATTTTTATTTTCGTTTATTTTATCGGCCATTCTGGTGTTTGTAAATCATGTTTTGCGCCCTGTAGCCGAACAATGGTTACCAAACTGGGTGGCTCGCGGCACCGATACATTTGTGGCGCTATTGCTGATGAGCCCGTTCTTAAAAGGTTTAATCGGTTGGAATATAACGCCGTCGTATCGGACCATGTTAACAAAATTGCCGCGTTTTAAGGTAACGGCGCCGTGGGGCAGATTAAAACCGAAAGCACAACCGGAAAATACACCTGTAGAACAAGAAGATGCAATAGCTGAAAATGTGGCACTTGATGCAGATATCGCAGAAAAATTGGCATCTGAGCCTCAGATAGAAAAGGCTCCGCTTGAAGTTGCCGCGCGGCGAACACACTTTATGATGCCGCCAAAGCTTAAAAATGTGTGGAAAGAAACCGGAAGCGTCAAAAAGATGTTTTGGGGTGCCAATGAAGAACTGGCGCGCGCATATTCCGTTTTATGGAATGCCACCAGCGCTAACCGTTTGCCGTTGTTGACTTTAATCAGTTTCAGGTTGCTGGTCGTATCATTTTTTATTGTGGCGGCGGTGCACGAATTTTTAACTGAAAATCCGCGGGTGATTTTTGTGTTGTTACTATTTTCAATTTTACTGATTTCGCAGTCCAAATGGTTGTTAAATCAATATATTAAGATGGAGCATCAATTTTTGGATAATCTCAACGGTGATGCCAAACCGATTGAAGAAAACGAAGAAAAATAAAGGGGAGGCGTAAAATGTTAAAAATTGCATATCAAGGAGTGCCCGGTGCATATTCGCATATTGCGTGCGGAGAATTATTTCCAAATCAGGAATATGTGGCATGTGATACATTTGAAATTGCCATGGAAATGGTTAAAAACGGCAGCGTTGATAAGGCTGTCATTCCGGTAGAAAATTCCAATGCCGGCCGAGTGACCGATGTGCATTTTTTATTGCCGGAAGCGGGGCTTTTTATTATCGGCGAGCATTTTTTACGCATTGAACACCAGTTGCTTGCGCTCAAAGGAGCAAAGCTGGAAAATATTGTCAGTGCGGCGTCGCATCCGCAGGCTTTGGCGCAATGTTCGCAGTTTTTAAAGGCGCACCAGATTAAGGCGGTTTCGCGCATAGATACGGCCAAAAGTTGCGAAAAAATTGTGCAGGAACAAGATTTGACCAAGGCGGCGATTGCTTCTAAATTGGCGGCAAAAATTTACGGTATGGATATTTTGGCACCAAATATTGAAAATGCGCATAATAATACGACTCGCTTTTTGATTATGCAAAAAGAAGCGCACACGCCGGCAGATGACGGCAGCAATTTTATTACTTCAATTGTGTTTACCACCAAACACATTCCTGCGGCGCTGTATAAGGTTTTGGGCGGTTTTGCCACCAACGGCATAAATATTTCCAAGCTTGAGAGCTATTTGCTAAACGGCAAGTTTTTTTCGGCCCGCTTTTATGTGGAAGTGGAACAGCACGTTGAATCAAAAGCTTTGCAATATGCACTGGCTGAGCTGAAGTTTTTTTCGGAAGAATATCGTATTTTGGGCTGCTATAAGGCGCACTCGTATCGCTTGGGCAAAATCTGGCAAGAATAATTTATAAACGGCCAAACCTATCGCTGTCATGCTGAGCGTTCCACCGGAACGCGTGAGCATCCCCGAATGAAGTTCGGCTCTGTGTTTTTTCTTAACAAAATCTGTCAACGAAATTCTTGACTTACACAATCCCTCAAGGTGCGCTGCGCATCACCTTGTTCAGGGATCTCTTCTTTCAGTGCATAGCACTGCTTCCTTATTAACTCCGCCACCATCATCGGTCATATCATGGCATAAATTTCACAACTTACGCCACGAATTGTGCTATCTTTGCTCTTTTTTCTTGACATTTTGTCAAAATTCGGCTAATATTATACCGATAACAGTATTATTAAACTTTTACGAATTATGAGCAATTTTTATCAGTATCTCTCAGTCAATGAACAGGAGTTTTATAACCTCCTCGAGTCAAACAACTTTGCCTGCAATGCCGCCGGACGCGCATTCATGGCAGAACATGTTCAGGTTCTTCGTCCGAGACCTCTCAAAGCTGTATCTTCCTATATGTTTAAGGAAGCAGAAAAGCTTGGTGGTCTTGAGCCGGGGGCAGAGTTTGAGTATCCGAACGCACAAGGCGGCAAGTCCGTTGCCCGCGTTTGTTCTCTCTACGAGTTGCCGGCTAACATGAAGAACCCATACTTGTATGTGTTCTCCGGCATGATGACGGCACCGTTCTACGGCTTTGAGATTCTTCGTTTTTATTACAAAAGGACGAAGCAAATCTTACCATTCATCTCAAGCGGTAAGGAGGGCAACAAAGGCTTGTTCAAGGACGTGTTCTATCGCGATACCCATGCCCTGATCCACAAGACGGAGTATGACAGCTACTACGCTATCATGTCTCAGCTGGCGGACAAAAAGTGGGTGTATGCCAACTACACGCCGTGTGACGACGATGACACCGCCGGCAACCTAGTGGAACTCTATGAGTTTGCCAAATCAAAAGGTATGGGCGAGATCACATTCGTCATCTGCTCCGGCAATCCATTTTATGACAAGCGCTTGCTTGCCGAATGGATGCTCCAGTTGAAGGACGAGAAGTTCAAGGACGTGAAGATCAACCTCGTCCTCTGCCATTGTCCGCTGTTCTACACCAGTCAGTGGCAGGCTGTGCCCGAGGCACGTCTGACCGAGATTTTCCTTGGTTACATCGCAGCCAGCATTGGTCCGCTCGCCAAAGATACAGTGGACTTTAACGGCAAGACCGACTCAGAGCGTCCCGAGCGCTACCTGATGCCGGGAGTGAAGGGTGCCAACTGGGGTTTGTTCCGTAATGTGATAGTTGACCATTCCAACATGGGCTGGCCCAACTATCAAGAGATTTTGTATGGCATTGACCACAAAACGGCCGTTGCCAACATTATCTTGAGCGACCTGTTTGCCCGCGCGTCGTTTACCGCTAAGGACTACGACAACGGCATCTGGGGGCACATTACGCGCTACCAGAAATTCCTCGGCGGTGCCTACAATCCCAAGCAGGATTTCGGCGATTATCTGGAGTCAACCACTGACAAGAGATACTTCTAAAAAAGAAAAGAGCACATCGCAAGGTGTGCTCTTTTCGCATTTTAAAAACCGTTTACGAAACTATCTTCTGTCACCCATAATGCGCAACAGTGCCATAAACAGGTTGATAAAGTCCAAATACAGGCTCAACGCCCCCATAATAGCTTTGCGTGAACGTGTATCTTCACTGTCTTGGCCATAGTAAAGCGCCTTAATATTTTGCATATCATACGCAGTCAGCCCAACAAAAATCAGCACCGAAATATATGACATGGCATAATATAAGCCGCTGCTTTTCAGCCAAATATTAACGATTGAAGCAATAATTACACCGAACAAGCCCATCAGCAAAAAGCTGCCGATACCGCTTAAATCGCGCTTTGTGGTATAGCCATAAATGCTCATGGCACCGAATGTGCAGGCCGTGATGAGAAATACGCGTGTCATGCTGCTGGCGGTATAAAGCAAAAAGATAGATGCCATTGAAGCGCCAAACAACACCGAAAACAGCCAAAATACCGTATGCACGGCGCTCATGCTTTTGTTTTGCACCACATAATTAAACGCAAAAATCAGCGCAAACGGCGCAAAAGTAACAATCCAGCCGATTGCCGACATACTCACGGTTTGCGCCTGCATATCAATATTATAAAGCAAATTGATTAAACTTGTATTGGCAAACAAATAAGCAGTTCCGCCGGTTACCAGCAAGCTCAGCCACATATAGTTAAACACCTTAATCAGATAACTGCGTAGCCCCTGATCAACGGCCGAGCCGGCGCGCCCCAAAACTTCTACGGCTGATTTATGATTATATTCGTTCATTTCCATTGAATTTATACTCCTTTACTTAATTACTAAAGAAAATATAGGATTTTTTTTGCTTAAAATCAATACATATCTTCTGATAAGAACAAAAAACGGTATGTATACGTCGTCAGCTTGTAAATATTGTTTATATTATGCGGTTTAACTGGACAAACCGTAAAAATTCGGCTAAAAGATACAAAGTTTAAGATATAATGGATTAAGTCATGTTAATTTGGCAAAAGATATGGCATAAAGCGGCATTTGTGCAATTTGTAAAGTATTTTTTCGGCTGTTTGGTTTGTATGTATGCGGCGCGCTTGTTGACATCAGAAGCCATTGAATTTTCGCGCGATGTCGGCTATATGTTGCTTTTTGCCCTGATATTAACCACCGGGGCCGCACTTTGGCACTATAGTCACACATTGACTATACTAAGCGCGGCTTTTGTGGCCCAATATTTGGCAGTTGTGGTAACTAAAAATTTCTTTGCCATGATAATGCAAGAGCGAGAAATAACCCATACATTATGTTTGGCCGTGCTTTTGTTTGTTTCAGCCTCATTTGCTTTATATGTGGCAAAAAAAATACCTTTAAAGATTGTGGGCGGTTTGTTAAAAACGCTGGCAATTCTCTTATACATACTGTTTATTTTGCCGCCGTTGATGTTTATAGGCTATGCTGTTGTGAATAAAGCTATATTTTCCGCCGATATTTTGCTGACATTTTTTCAAACCAATCCGTCGGAAATATGGGCCTATTTGCAATATCAAAATGTGCCGCTTTGGATTACGTTTTCGCTATTGATTGCGACGTTTGCCGGTGTGCAGACGTGGGTGTTTTCAAAATTGACAGCCCCGCAAAAGCTTAACGGTAGGTTGTTTGTTTTGTTATTGGCTTTACTGGTTTATGCCGGCTCTCAAAAATTATTAAAACTGAATTTAAGTTTTGCCGTTAATATTGCCCAAAACACAGTAACAGCTCTGCAAAGTTTTGAAGATTTCAGTGCCGCACGTCAGAAACGCGCACAAAATCTGGCAAAATTGCGCGATTTAGGTCTTTCTTCGCCCCAAAAAGGAGTTTATGTGCTGATTATCGGCGAGTCGGAAACGCGTGATCATATGCAGGTTTACGGATATCCGCGTCCGACAACGCCGTGGTTAACGCATTTTGCACAAAATCCCAACACATTTTTATTTACAAATGCCTATGCTAATCACACCCATACGGTGCCTACGCTGACTTATGCTTTAAGTGCAAAAAATCAGTATAATCAAGTAAATTTAGCCGATGCATATTCTTTGGTTGAAGTGGCAAAGGCCGCCGGATATAAAGTTTTTTGGTTGAGCAATCAGTCTAAATTCAGCATATCGGAAACACCGATTACGGCAACCGCCTCTTTGGCCGATTTTGAATTATGGATTAACAATAATATAGGCGATAAACTCACGGCGTCTTATTATGATGAACAGTTAGTCAAAGAATTGCCGGATATGCAAAAAGAGGACAAGGCTCTGATTATTCTTCATCTGATGGGAAATCACAGCTCATATCGGGACAGATATCCGCAGCAATATGATAAATTCGGAAATGCCGATAAACATATAGATGAATATGACAACAGCATTTTATATAATGATGAAGTGTTGCGGCAGATTTATGAAAAAATAAGTCAAAATCCGCATTTTATGGCATGGATATATTTTTCCGATCACGGTGATGATCCGGATAACGAATTGGGGCACGAATGTTCACGATTTTCATATCGTATGGCGCGAATTCCGTTAATTGTTAATGTGTCGGAACATTTTAAGCAAACGCGTGCCGCTGATTATAAATACTTGAAAAATCATATTAAGCAGTATTGGACGAATGATCTGGCATACGATTTGATGCTTGGCTTGTTGGATATAGAGGGAAAAGTCGGAGCTGATGATAAATATGACCTGACTTCGCCACAATATACTATGCCGGCCGATCATGTTTTACTGTTGCATGGCGAAAAAAAATTAGACGGCGAAACCAATGAGCCTTTATTGCCGCCGCTTAGTGATTAAAAACTTTATCTTCAATTTGTTTTTGTATAGATTTTTCTAGCTTATTGCAGGTGGCAACGGCCGCACGTTGTAACAACTTTTTAATCAGGTTGTCGGCAACTTGTTGTTCATCTTTATCCGCGGCAAACAAAATAAAATGATTTTGTTGTTCCGATAACGGCATAAAATCTTGCATTGTCGGTGCCGCCGTATCCAGTTCCACCACCATTTGCATTCGGTTGTTTTTTGCATCAATCGCACTGACTTCGGCCGATGACAAATTCGGCGTAATCACATAGTCGGCAATTTTCAAATCATCGGTCACAAAAAAGTATTTGCTGTGACTGAATAAATCGGTTAAATACGGTGTATAGTGATCAGTATCGGTGCCGTCAAAAAAGTTCATCGGCGCAATATAAACCAATTTTTGCTGATTGATGTTTTGCGGTTCTATTTGAATGCTGTTTTGCGCTTGCTCGGCTACTTCGGTCATTTCGCTTTCGGCAAAGGCATTGATACCTTTATATTCCTTGGCTAACAAATCCAATTCGGCGGTCGTAATTTCCACTGTTGCATTTAATTTAATACAAACCCTTTGGTCATCATCATGGGTTACCTGATGTTCCACGTCAATCAAATACTCGTCAATAATGCGATAAGAAACAAGATCCAAAGCTTCTAAACTCAGCTTCGGGTATCGTTTTTGTAAAAAGCCCTCTGTTTTTATGGCGTTAAGCGATGCCATATCAATGGCACGGTTTTCGGCTGTTTTCTTATCATCATCAGCTTGTCGGTCATCGCAGGCATCGGCACTGACAGGTAAAAACAATACATCTTCATCAGCAGTTTGTGCATACACCGAGCCGTTATTTATTGTCCATAAACCGACCCCGAAAACAGCTGATAAGAATAATGTCTTGCCTTTTACCACCAACTTCTGTCCCCATCCGCCTGATGAATAATCTCACTCCATTCGCCGATTACGCGACCTTCTTTACTCTTTAAGAACAAATCATATTTTATGGCCGGCACGGTTTTTGTGGCAGTATCATACCAGTCAATGGCACTTGTAACAATGTATTGTGCTTTATCCGGAGAATCTTGCAACGTAACATTACTGATTTGCCCAAAACGTTTGCGCAAAGTTTTTGTGCCGTGCTCCGTGCCGCCCGGCAAATCATTTGCGCGCACATCAGCGCCTTCCACATAAACGTTCATTTCGCCGATTTGCTGATAAAATGCTTCAGCTTCTTTTAACATTGAATTAACAGTGCGATTGGCGGAAATAACATAAATTTCCGGTGCGTCCGGAATATAAGTTTGCGGTTCTCCGAACAACGGAATCTCATCGTCACAACACGGACGGCTTTTTTTAGAAGCAATAACCTCACGCACACGCGGTTTCAAAACCATTGGTTCTACTTGGCCGCACGGTGCATTTGGCGGACAAGAATAAGAACACGGCATACTCATTACCGGTGCACCGGTCAATTCAATCATATTATCGGCAATAACCGGTTCTTTCGGTGCGCTTTGACACCCAACCGTTAAAGCCAACATGCCCAAAATAGCAGTTTTTTTCATTTCAGAAACTCCCAATAGATCTATCTGCCAGATATTTTTGCACAGAGTCCATTAAAAATAGATTAATATTTGAAAAGAAGTCTTGAATATTATAAAAAATACTTATAAACTTGCGATAAATTTAAGGAAAACCAAAAAATGTTAATCACTTTCTTAGTTGTTATTGCACCGTTTTTAATGTTGGTGCCGCCGTTGCAGCGCAACAAGTTTTTTATTTTGTATTTTGCGTTAATGATGGCGTCAGCTTATGTGACCGAGCATTTTTTGTTCAGAGTGCAAATGTTTTCGCATAAAGCCTTTTTGGTATTTGTCGTATATCATTTGGCGTGTATCAATATTGTCACGTTTATGGCATACGGAACGGATAAACGTGCGGCACAAAACGGCGCTTGGCGCATTCCCGAAGCACACTTGCATGCATTGGAATTTTTGGGCGGTTGGCCGGGAGCATTTGCAGCGCAAAAGTTTTTTCATCACAAAAACAAAAAGCGCAGTTATCAGATAATGTTTTGGCTGATGCTGGTTTTGGAATGTGCTGCGGTTTATATTATTTTGCGATATTTGAAATTAATTTAACGGGAGATTGATAAAATGCGTCATTATTGGTTATTTGGTGTTCTGGGGCTGTTACCGGTGTTGGCAAATGCTGCAGAACCTTTGGTTTTATCTAATAAAAACAATAACTTATCTATCAGTATATATAATCAAAATCTGTCATTTGTAAAAGATGTGCGCCCGGCAGATTTATCCGGTGGCATCAATGAGGTGATTTTTGACGGCGTGGCACAGCGTATTCAACCGGAAACGGCGATTATATTCGGTGACGGCATTAAAGTGATGGAACAAAATTATAATTATCATCTGCTGTCATATCAAAACTTTGTAGAGCAATCAATCGGTCAAGAGGTTACGACCGTGCGCACTAATCCGGAAAACGGCGAAAATATATATGAAAAAGCTGTTCTTATCGGCTCGGCGGACGGAAAGCCCATTTTACGCTTTTCTTACGGAATTGATACCAATTTCGGCGGTCGCGTAGTGTTTAATAAAATTCCGGCCGGTATGAGCAATAAACCGACGTTGGCGGCAAAAATCAACGTGGCCGGCGGGGGTAATAAAAATCTGCATTTAGCCTATCTGACCGATGGTCTGAGCTGGAAAACCGATTATGTGGTTAATGTGAACAGTGGCGATAAACTGAATTTAACCGGTTGGGTAACCATTACCAATAATTCGGGCATTGATTATGAAAATGCCAAAATACAACTGCTGGCCGGCGATGTGAATGTGGTGCGTTCTTTTGGCGCGCCAATGATGAAAGGTCGGATGTTAATGGCAGCCAATGCAATGGGTATGGATAATATGGCGGAAAGCATTGAGCCGGAAACGGTTAACAGCTATGAACTTTACACCTTGCCGACCACCGCCACGGTTAAAGACCATCAGACCAAACAAATAGCCCTGATTGAAAAAGCTGATGTGTCCTACAAAAAAGAGTTTAATATGCAAACCCCGCTATATTTCAACGGGCAGGGCGATGAATTTGAAAAGCGCCATCCGGCCATCACATACGTTATGGAAAATACCGCAAATTCAAACTTAGGGATATCTTTGCCGGCCGGCATTATGCGCTTTTATGAAAAAGATAAAGGCGGCAATTTGCAGTTTATCGGTTCATCGCATATTGCCAATACCGCCAAAGAAGATACATTACGGCTTAAGTTAGGTGATGCTTTTAATATTTCGGTATCCGGTAAGAACAAAAAAATCAAAGAAGAAGAGCTTAGCCGCAAAAAAGTGACTAATCATGCCGGCCGTGACTGCTATGATATTAAAAAACGCCGAACATATCAGGTTGAAATTACCGTTAATAACGCTGAAAATACTGATAATACGGTCATTTTGACGCAACAATTCAATGATGAATATAAAATTGTGGAAGAAAATATAAAAAGCACGGAGAAAAATGCTTCCGAACGTCAATGGAAAGTTGATGCCGCCAAGAATAGCAAAACTCCGTTAAATTATACGGTAGAACTGACAAAAACGTTTGGTAGTTGTGATTGATAATAAGAAAATAAATGGAAAACCTGATGAAAAAATTGATATATCCGATATTTTGTGCCGTAACGGTATTGTTTTTGTGCAGTGGTTGCGCTACGGCAAAATCTGAAAAACAAGCAGCCGCCGAAACTTTGGCAGAAAATGTAACACCGCCGAAAGAGTGGACGACTTGGCTCAATAATTTGCAACGTGAGATGAAATCGCGCGGCATTTCGCAAAAGACGCTGGATGAGGCTTATAAAGGCAAAAATTATTATCATAAGGCACCGGCTGTGGTGAAGCAAGATAAGCAACAAGTAGAGTTTGTTTTGACCACTTGTGTTTATGTCAATCGGCTGGTTAATAAACAGCGTGTTACCGAGGCTCGCAAGCAATATCAAATGTTGCGTAAAAAGCATAAGGATATTGAAGAGAAATATAATGTGCCGTTTACCTATATTACGGCATTTTGGGGGGTTGAAACCAACTTTGGGCAAAACAAAGGCAAACATCATTTAATTGATAGTTTAACCAATTTGAGCTACCGTAATCGCCGTGCCGATTTTTTCAAAAACGAGCTGTATAATGTTCTGAAAATTATGGAAAAAAATAATCTTAAAGAGCAAAAAATGCTGGGCTCATGGGCCGGTGCAATGGGGCATTTTCAGTTTATGCCGTCAACCTATAACGCTTATGCGGTAGATTATGACGGCGATAATGTGCCCGATATTTGGGATTCTCTGCCGGACGCATTGGCTTCGGCCGAAAATTATCTGACCGATTTGGGCTGGAAAAAAGACGAACCGTGGGGCACCCGTGTTCAGTTGCCATGGGATTTTGATTTGAAGGACAGCGGTCGCAAAAATATGAAAACGGTGGCCGAATGGAAAAAGCTTGGTATTAAAACATTTGCCGGCCAACAGCTTCCGTTTGCCGATGACTTAAAAGCCGGAATTATTCTGCCGGACGGCTATAAAGGGCCGGCTTTTCTGGTTACCAGTAACTTTAATCGTGTTATGATATGGAACAGATCGGATAATTATGCCATTGCGGTGGTTACTTTGGCCGATTATATTGCCAATCCGGATAAAAAATGGACACCATTGGAAGCCACATCGCAATATACGATGAATAATGAAGAAATTTTGCAAATTCAAAAGTTTTATAATAAAATGTATGGCAAAAAAATCAAAGAAGACGGTAAGCTCGGTTCCGAAACCAGAGCTGCAATTCAAACTTTGCAGAAAAAGGCCAAATTGCCGGCAGACGGCTATCCGGATTATCGGTTGCTGAGCAAAATTCAAACTTATAATCCGAAAGTCGGTTGGGCCGGTGTTATGCCGGTAAAAAAGCCGCAAAAGAAGTAAGCATAAGTCGGCAAAAAAGCTTGCACCACGGCAAAAAAGGTTTTAAGCTCGGCACAAAATAAAGGATAGAGTGTTAAATAAATGGAACTGAAGAACTATATAAAAATCATATTTGTATTGGGTGTGTGTTGCAATCTGTTAAGCTCATGCGCAACCGGTACGCCGGAACTGGCGGGTTTGTCGCCACAAGCACAGGCCGAGGTTATAAAAAACTACGGCGGTATATATAAAATCGGCAAACCTTATCAAATCGCCGGCCGTTGGTATTATCCGAAAGAAGATTATAATTATTCGGAAACAGGTATGGCTTCTTGGTATGGCGAGGATTTTAACGGTAAACGCACAGCCAACGGTGAAAGATATAATATGAATACATTAACGGCGGCGCACCGCACCTTGCCATTACCGTGCATCGTAAAGGTCACAAATTTGCAAAACGGTCGTTCGGTGGTTGTGCGCGTCAATGACCGCGGGCCGTATGTTAAAGATCGGATTATTGACTTGTCTAAACACGGTGCTCAGCTTTTGGGCTATATGGGACAAGGCACCACAAAAGTAAAAGTGGAAATTATGGAAAAAGAGAGCAAGGCTTTAAAAGCCGCGATGCTTAACGAACCGCAAGAACAACAGGCCGAGGCCTTAGCTGCCGCCGAAAGTGCAACGCCGGCGCCATCGCTTATGGAATCTTCAGCCGAACGAGTGGAAATATCTAAAGAAGAAAGTAAAAAAATGGCAGAAGTTTATGCCAGCGCCGGTAATAATAAAATCGCAACCGGCTCATACGAACCGCAAGGAAAAACAGCCGAACCGGCAGTTTATGGCTCTGCGGCAGCAGCCGACGGCAGCACAAAGACCGGTGCTTTAGGGCAGGTTAGCACCACCGAACACGTTTCCGACAGCAAAGGTGTTTACGGTAAAGCGGCAAATAATCCGGCGGCGGTCGGTGCCAAAGCCAATAATTCGCGCGGTTACCAATATCAGAGCGGTTATTATTACATTCAGGCCGGCGCTTTTTCGCGCTACGATTTGGCACACAAGCAAATGGTGCGGCTTAAAGAGTATGGCAGCAGCCATATCATGAATGTTGAAAGCAACGGTAAAAAGGTTTACCGCGTGGTGGTCGGACCGTTCAGTCAGCAGCAAGAAGCAGTGGTGGCTCAGGCCAAACTCAAATATTATGGTGTAACGGATACCAGAATAGAAAAAAAATAGGAGATGAAGATGAAATTTAGTCAGCTTGGGTTGACGGTGTGTTTAGGCGCTTTTTTGTGGGCAAGTGTTGCCAATGCTTATGAAACAACGGCACGCAATGCACTTTTAATGGATTTTGACACCGGTGAATATTTATATGCCAAAAATGAAACTGAGGCTGTGCCGCCGGCTTCCATGAGCAAACTGATGACGGTATATATTTTGATGAGCAAAATCAAAGAAGGCAGTATTAAGCTGGATGACACCTTTTCGGTGAGCGAAAACGCTTGGCGCAAAGGTGGTGCGGCCACCGGCGGTTCTACCATGTTTTTATCTATCGGTGATAACGTGAGCGTAGAGAATTTGATTAAAGGTATTGTCATTCAGTCGGGTAATGATGCTTGTATTGTGGTGGCGGAAAATATTTCCGGCACGGAAGATGACTTTGCTATTCTGATGAATAAAACCGCCAAACAAATGGGATTAAAAAACAGCAGTTTTGCTAATTCTACCGGTTTACCGCATCCGGATCATAAAATGTCAATGGAAGATTTAGCGATTTTATCGCGTCACATTATTAAAGAATTTCCGGATTTATATCATTATTTCAGCGAAAAGGAATTTAAGTATAACAACATTAACCAAGGCAATCGCAACCCGCTTCTATATTCCATGAAAGGTGCCGACGGACTTAAGACCGGTCATACCGAAGAGGCCGGATTTTGCCTAAACGCTTCGGCAGTTAAAGACGGACGCCGCCTTATTGAAGTGATGAGCGGCATGAAAAGCAACAAAGAACGTTCGGAAGAGGCCGAGCGCTTGATGAGTTGGGGCTTTAGAGAATTTAATAACTATAAGCTGTTTAAAAAAGGGCAAGTGGTTGCCAAAGCCAAAGTTTGGTATGGTAAACAGAAAAAAGTCGGCTTAACGGTGGCCGAAGATGTTATTAAAACCATTCACCTGAGCCAAGCCGATAACGCTAAGGCTGATATTGAGTATGATGAACCGATTAAGGCACCGATTAAGGCCGGACAGGAAATTGGTCAGTTAAAGATAGAAATTAAAGATTCGCCGGCATTGACAGTGCCGCTTGTGGCTGCCCAAGACGTGGAAAAAGTCGGCTTATGGGGACGCTTCTGGGCAAATGTAAAGTATTTTGTATTCGGAGCCAAATAAAATGAGCGGCAGCAAAGGCAAGTTTATTACGCTGGAAGGCGGTGAAGGTTGCGGTAAATCCACACAGGCTAAGTTGCTGACGGCATATTTACAAAAGCAGGGTATAAAAACGATTTTAACCAAAGAACCCGGCGGCACTCCTGAAGGCATGCTGCTTCGGCAAATGTTGGTAACGGGCGATAAAGATAAATTTGACGCCATTGCCGAGTGTTTGCTTTATTATGCCGATCGTCGTGTGCATCTGCAAAAGCTGGTATGGCCGGCATTGACGCAAAATCAATGGGTTATCAGCGACCGCTTTGCCGATTCAACTGAAGCATATCAGTATTACGGTTACGATAAAAGGGTTGATTTTACCACTTTGCAAAGCCTATATAAGATGGTGGCCGGCAATTTTAAGCCGGATTTGACGCTTATTTTGGATATGCCACCGGAGGTTGGAATGCGTCGCTCACTTCTCAAAGCCGAACAAATGGCGGTAAAGGAATTGCGTTTTGAAAGCCGGCAAATAGAGTTTCATAATAATTTGCGTCGTGGATTTTTGGAAATTGCCAAGCGCGAACCGGAGCGATGTGTGGTCTTAAATGCCGATACAACGGTGGAAGAATTGCACCGGCAAATTGTGCAGGTAATTGAGGAGAAATTTAACATCAATGGCTGATGTGTCGGAAACACTGAATATATTACCGCAAAATAACAATTATCTGCTCGGTCAGGAAGAAGCGGAAGCGTTGTTTTTACGGGCATGGCAAAACGGCACAATGCACCACGCGTGGATTTTAAGCGGCCCGCAAGGAATTGGTAAAGCTACATTGGCTTATAAAATCGCGCGTTTTTTGTTATCAGCTCCAAATGATGACAAACAATCCGTAAAATCTCTTAATGTGGCAGAAAATACGCCGATTTTTCAGCAGGTTGCTAGCGGTTCTTGCCCCGATTTAATGGTTTTGGAACGTGACTATATTGAAACCGACCGCAAAAAGATTTTAAGTGCTATTAAAAAGGGCGAAGCACTCAGCGATGATGAAATGTTAAACTTACGCCGTTCGGCATTTATTCGTGTTGATGATGTGCGTAAAGTGACCGATTTTTTGAGTAAAACCTCGTTTAATGACGGTTGGCGCGTGGTTATTATAGATAGTGCCGATGATATGAATAAAAATGCCGCCAATGCATTATTAAAGATTTTGGAAGAACCGCCGGCTAAAACAATTCTGTTGCTGATTAGTCATAATACAGGCCTTTTGTTGCCCACTATTCGCTCGCGCTGTGCCAAATTGCCGCTCAAAGCGTTGCCGGAAAATATGGTGGCGAGCTTGCTTCGGCGCTATCGTCCGCAACTTAAAGAGCAAGTTATCACTAAATTGGCGGCCATGAGCAACGGCAGTATCGGCAAAGCGATTTTGTATGCCGATTATGATGCGGTGAAGTTATATGATAAATTGTGCGGTTTATTATATGCCAAACAACGCTTTTCAATGCCGGAAATGCTGAGTTTTTGCTCGGCAATGGCCGGTGATGCCGATCAGTTTGCGCTGTTGGAAGAATTGATTGGTAAGTTTATTAAAGAAAATTTGCCGGTCAGCCAAGATGCAGAAGCGCTTTATCAATGTCACACTAATATGCAAAAAATGTTTGCCGATTGCGTTAGTGTCAATATGGATAAACGGCTGATGTTGTTGAATTTGCTGACAGAAATTGCCAAGGTGCTGTGATGTTTACCGATAGCCATTGCCATATCAATGCCGAAGATTTTGCCGCAGACAGAGAAGCGGTAATATTGAGGGCGCGCGAGATGAATGTGCGTTATATTTTGGATGTAAGTGATGATATTGCCAGAACGCCGCAGATTATTGATTTTTGTCGCATGCAACGCTATATTTATACAACGACAGGCGTGCACCCTGAAATTGCCGATAAATATCCGGCATTAACGGCGGCCGATATTGTGGCACAAACAGAATCAGAATATGTAGTCGGAATTGGCGAATGCGGACTGGATTATTATTATAATTCAGATATTAAAGACAGTCAAATTAAAGTATTTAATGAACATATAAAGGCTGCTCAACAAAGCGGGTTGCCATTGATTATTCATAACCGTGATGCCGATGCCGATATGATGGAAATTTTAGCGCGCGCATATCGGCAAAAACCTTTTACGGGTGAGTTGCATTGTTTTTCATCATCGCGTGAATTATGTGAATTTGCACTCGGTATCGGTTTTTATATTTCGGCATCGGGGATTATTACATTTAAAAAAAGCGAAGATTTGCGGCAAATATTTGCTGGTGTGCCGCTTGATCGGTTGCTCATTGAAACCGATGCGCCGTATTTGGCACCCGCACCACACCGCGGACAGCGTAATGAACCGGCCTTTGTGGTAAACACAGCGGAAGTTTTGGCGCAAATCAAACAAGTTGATGTTGCACAAATGGCGGATATGACAACAAATAATTTTTTACGTTTGTTTCAAAAGGTGAAAAAAGATGACTAAGGCAATTATTTTAGGCAGCGGCGCCGCTTCGGGAGTGCCGACAATTTCAGACGGTTGGGGGGCATGTGATGCCTCAGAGTCAAAAAATCGTCGTAGCCGCGCCGGTGTATATTTTGAAGACGGAGCAACGCACATTTTGATAGATTCTTCGGCTGATGTGCGTGAACAACTGATTGCAAACAATATTCGCCGTTTGAATGCGGTGTTTTACACACATGCACATGCCGATCATACCATGGGTATAGATGATTTACGGGCTTTAAACTATCATATTGACGATATTACCGGTATGCAGAAAAAAGTGCAGGGGCAAGCGTTAGATATTTATGCTGTTGAGCCGCATATAGCCGAAATCAGACGCCGCTTTGATTATGTTCTGACAGATGAAAAAGCGCGCGAACAGACGCACCGGCCTCAACTTTGTCCGCATGAAATACAATTTGGTCAGCCGATAATCATCGGCAGTGTTAAAATTATGCCGTTGGAGTTTGCCGGACACACGGTTGTCACTACCGGATATGTCTTTAATGACGGACAATTGGTGCTAATTCCGGATTATAAGGAAATTCCGGCGCAAACGTTGGCATATTTGCAAAAAATTGATGTGAATGTTTTAATTATGCCCTTGACGGCTGTTGAAGAATGTCGTTATCATGCCGGTATAGATATTGATAAACACTATATTGCGCAAATCAGACCGCAACGCACGGTGCTGACACATTTGGGAGCAAAATGCGATTATCAAACGGTGTTGCAGCTTTGCCCGCCGCATGTTGAGCCTGCTTTTGACAATATGGCGCTTGAACTGTAAGGAGTTAATATGCTTTGTATATATCATATTGCCGATCATGACGGCAAAGGGTCGGCAGCGATTGTAAAATCAAAATTTCCGGAAACGGAGTTAATGGGCTTAAATCATGATATGGATATTCCGTATGATGAAATTGAAAAGCATGATAAAATTGTGATTTGTGATATTGCGTTGCCGGTTAAATATATGCTGGAGCTGAATAAAAAAACTGATTTAACTTGGGTAGATCATCATGTTTCGGTCATAAAAGAATATGATGAACTGATGCAAACGGGACAATATGAGCCGATTAAGGGCCTGCGCAAAATCGGCACGGCCGCGTTGGTGCTCACATGGCAATATTTTTATCCCGATAAAGAGTTACCGGAAGGTTTGCGTCTACTCGGTCTTAATGATATTTATGATTTGCGTGATCGCCGGGTGCGTCCGTTTGAATATGCCATTCAAACTTATGGTGTAAATCGGCCGACGGATAAAATTTGGACTCAGCTCATCAATAACGAAGTGGACATTAAAGCCCATGTTGAAAAAGGCAATGCTATTTTATCATGGGTGCGACATCGCAATTATCGTTTGGTGCGCGGCATGGCTTTTGTCAGTGAATATAAAGGCTTGAAATGCGTATGTTCCAATATGTCACAAGGTCAATCCGAATTTTTTGATTCGCTTGAAAATGTGCGTGAGTTTGATTTTATGGTCAATTTTTTCATGAATAAGAAAAATCGTTGGAACTTGACATTTTACAGTTATAAAGATAATGTAGACGTGTCGTTGATTGCGGCGGAATTTGGCGGCGGCGGACATGCTAAAGCGGCAGGTGCATCGTCGTTAAAAGAACTTCCTGATTTTTTGCTTCAGGGCGAACCGTGGAGTAAACCGCAAACAGATAATAAAAACTGATTTTGTAACAAATGAGGTTGAATTTATGACTAAGGTTGTATATTTTCTTTGCTTGTGTCTGGTGTTCGGGCAGGTATCAGTTGTTAGTGCCGCGGAAGTCATGGAAGAAGATATGTTGCTTGGTTCTTCGTTGGGGGGTGAGGTCAATGAGACTGCCTCGTCTGAGGATAAGCCGGTTGAAAATGATAAAATAGCGTCTTTTGTTTCAGTCATAACCAAGCCTTTGTCTCTGTTTTTTTCCGCCGATGATGAAGTGGAAACAGAAGAAGGCACCAAAGAAACATTTTTAGAGCGTAGCACACGTTTGGCCGAAGAGGGTAGCTTGGAAGACCAGATGAATTTGGCTTATATGTATTTATATGGGACAAACGGGGTTAAGGCGGATTATGATTTAGCCTTCAAATATTACAGCATGGCTGCCGCGCAAAATGATGCAATAGCCATGAATAATTTGGGCAGCTTATATTTCAGCGGAATCGGCACTAAAAAAAGTCCGAAAAAAGCGCTGGCGTTGTTTGAAAAGGCGGCCGAGTTGGGCAATGATGATGCAGCGGTTAATTTGGCGTTTATTTATTTGACCGGCGGAACCAAAGATATGGCTCGCAATCATAAAGCCATGAAATTGTTTCAAAAGGCGGCGACAAAAGGCAATAAAATTGCACGTTTTATGTTGGGGTATGCATATTATCGCGGTTTTGTCGTGCCACAAGATTATGCCGAAGCTTTTAAGTTGGTTCGCTCGGTGGCTGTGGATGATGCAAGACTTGACGAAGCACAAGTGGTGTTGGCAGATATGTATATCAGCGGTTACGGCACGGTGCAGAATTATCAAAAAGCTATTTCCGCGCTTAAAGGCGCTGTCGCACAGGGAAATACCGAGGCATTTATGATTTTAGCAAAAGTATATACCGACGCTAGGATTTCTATGCCAAATAAATTGATGGCACATGCGTTGTATAATATTGCCGCTTCGCAAAATATTCCTCAAGCAGAGGAAAAACGCGACGAAATCGGTAAAAAAATGCAATTACAGGAATTGGTACAGGCGCAAGAAATGGCTCAGCAATATCAAGCTGCGCCGTCAGAGCTGACAACGTATGTGCGGCAAACGTTTGGCACATCAATTCGGCATTATATTGATAATAATATGGTGAAACAGAATGCGGAAAATCAATAAAAAAAGGTTGTTGAAAAAAATAATTTCGTGGTCGGGGCTGTTTTTCTTCGGCTTGGCGGCGTTTATGATTTATCGCCAACTGGCTAAATATACGTTGCAAGAAATAGAAGATGCCATTATAGCCGTGCCGAATAAAAACATTATATATGCGTGCATTGCTTCATTTTGCGGCTATATGGCACTTTCATCGTATGATTTTTTGGCACTGAAATATATTAAGCATAAATTGGCGACATGGAAGTGGATTTTTGCCGGTTTTATCGGATTTACGGTCAGCAATAACGCCGGCCATGCCATTGTTTCCGGTGGGGCGATTCGCTATCGGTTATATACCAGATGGCGCGTTCAGGCCTCCGAAATCGTTAAAATGGTCACGTTTTCCGGCTTTACATATTTGGTCGCGTGCTTTTTTTTGGTAATTGTCGGTTTTATGTGCTCACCGGGGCATCTGCTGGCTGCAGTATCGTCGCCGTTAGTTAATTGGGGGTTGATGATTTTTTCGGTCGGCGGTTTGGCGTTTTATTTGTGGGGTTGCGCTTATTATAAAAAGCCGATAGTGATTAAAGAGATTGAGTTTGATGCGCCGAGTGTTAAAATGGCGGTGGCACAAATGGTTATCGGCAGTGCCGATATCTTAATGGCCTCGCTGGTGCTTTATTTTGTGATGGAAAGTTATGTGGATATTCCGTTTTTAACCTTTATCGGCGCGTTTATTGTGGCGCAGGTTTTGGGTGTATACAGTCAAGTCCCGGGCGGCTTGGGTGTTTTTGAGCTGGTATTTACGAATTTAATGCCGGAAGATGAAAACCAAGCGACCCTGTTTGCCATTCTGGTTATGTATCGGATTATCTATTATTTGTTGCCGCTGATTGTTTCGGGTATAGTGTTATTTGTGTATGAAATGAGCCTTGCCCGTCGCAAAAATAAAAAATAATCACAAAACGCAAAAATAGATATTGACAAGCAAAAATAAACATAGTAATAATCATTTTGATTTTGGCGGGGTAGCTCAGTTGGTTAGAGCAGCGGAATCATAATCCGCGTGTCGTTGGTTCGAATCCGACCCTCGCTACCAGATAAATAAAAACCTGTCCTTTTGGGCAGGTTTTTGTTTATCAGTAAGGTCGGACCGAACCAAGCCGAACGTCGTCCGCGGTCAAAAGTTGTTCGACTACAAGCGAAAGGCACGCGGAAGTGCATCGGTTAGAGAAAGTGTAAAGTTGCACAATTTTTGCACAAAACGGTATCGGGGGATAAGTGGCGGAAGTTGTTTATTTTTGATTTATCTATGCCATAATGAGCACAACTTAAAACAGCAACAGGGGACAATATGAAAATAGGAATTATCGGCACGGGATATGTCGGGTTACCGACCGGTGTCGGCTTGGCCGATCTCGGACATCAGGTGGTTTGCGTTGATAAAATTCAGGCCAAAATAGACAGCTTAAATGCCGGTCAATTGACCATTTATGAAGATGGTCTGGCTGAAATGTTCGCCAAAAACAAAGCCGCCGGCCGATTGAGTTTCACCTGTTCTATGCAACAGGCCGTATCCGGTGCTGATATTGTGATTATTGCCGTTGGCACACCGCCGCATCCGGTTACTCATGAGGCCGATTTGCAATATATTTATGCCGCTGCGGCAGAATTGGCCGAACACCTGACGAATTATACCGTGGTAGCTACAAAATCAACGGTTCCGGTCGGCACCGGCGATAAGGTTGAAGAAATTATCCGCACCCATAATCCGACAGCCCGATTTGATGTCATTTCACTACCGGAATTTCTGCGTGAAGGCTTTGCTTTGCACGACTTTTTCCATCCCGATCGCATTGTTATTGGCACAAATTCGCCGCAAGCCGCCGCAGTTATGCAAAAACTTTATCAACCGTTTGCCGACAAAACCAAAATTTTACAGGTCTCGCGCCGTTCCAGCGAAACCATTAAATATGCCTCCAATGCTTTTTTGGCAATGAAGATTCACTATATCAATGAAATGGCCGACTTTTGCGAAAAGGCCGGTGCCGATGTGGCTGAAGTGGCACGCGGTATGGGCTTAGATGCTCGCATCGGTTCGCGTTTTTTGAACGCGGGTATCGGTTTTGGCGGCAGTTGTTTTCCTAAAGATACAATGGCAATGGCGTATATGGGACGCCAGTTTAAATCTCCGCTTGAGCTGATAGAAACGACAATTTCCGGCAATGCACAGCGCAAAATTCGTATGGCAGAGCGCGTGTTAGTGGCGGTCAAAGATATGCCGCAGGCCAAAATCGCCGTATGGGGCTTGGCGTTTAAAAACGGCACCGACGATTGCCGCCAAAGCCCTGCTATGGAAATCATCAACGAACTGCTCAAATATCAGGCGCACATAACGGCTTATGATCCGCAAGCGATGGATAATGCGCGTATGCTTTTGGGCGATAAAATTGCCTATGCTCCGGATATGTATACGGCGGCGCAAAATGCCGATGTTCTGGTCATTTTAACCGAATGGCCGCAGTTTGCCGCAGCAGATTTGGCAAAATTGGCTCAGCAGATGAAGCATAAAATTTTGCTTGATTTCCGCAATATGCTGGACGGTTCTAAAGCGACAGATTTGGGGTTTAACTATCAACGCATCGGCAAAAAATATTGATATGTCATTGCAACGCAAACTTGTAAAGACAAAAAATGCGCATAAATATTCTGAGTTGATATAAAAAGGAGTAACGTGATGAATTTGTTGTATATTAATGCTTGTGTGCGGCCTCAATCACGCACTGATGTTTTGGCAGATTATCTTATCAGTCGTATCAAGCCGGATAAAATTACAAAATTAAATTTGGCAACATTGGATTTAACGCCGCTGAGTAACGCAGATTTGGAGCGCCGTGAATATTTAATGTCCGAACAGATATATGATGATGAAATGTTTGCTTTGGCGCGCACCTTTGCCGCCGCCGATATGATTGTTATATCCGCTCCGTTTTGGGATTTATCATTTCCGTCGGTGCTAAAAGTGTTTGTTGAGCATGTTAATGTGAATAAAATTGTGTTTCAATATTCGTCTGCAGGAAAAATTGAGCCGCTGTGTCGCGCCAAAAAACTTTATTATGTTACCACCAAAGGTGGCTATATGCCGGATGATTACGGGTTTAAATACATTGAGGCACTGTGCCGCAATCTGTATGGTATTGAAGATATTACACTGATTAAGGCCGAAGGACTTGATGTAAAAGGTAATGATGTAGAATCGCTTTTAAATGAAGCCAAACAAAAAATAGATGCATTAACAACATTGTAATAAAATTACTAAGCTTTTGGTGCGTGTTCATCGTTATATTTTGCTAACTTATGCAACAACCGCGTGCGTTTTAAGCGGCTGATGTGGTCAATATATAAAATACCGTCCAAATGGTCAATTTCGTGTTGCAAAATAATAGCCAACAAATCATCGGCCAAAATCTCGCGCTCTTCACCGGCATAATCCAAAAAACGCACACGCACACGCTCAAAGCGTTCAACTTCGGCACGTTGTTCCGGTAACGACAAGCAACCCTCATTAAATAACACGGTTTCTTCCGAGTGCCAGATAATTTCCGGATTAACCAAATACATCGGCTGTCTGGCGTTTAAATCGTCATCGCTCGGGTTTGGATCTAAAACAATCACTCGTTGTGTCACGCCAACTTGCGGAGCCGCCAAACCGCACCCCTTATCGGCATACATTGTTTCCAGCATATCGTCCAAAAAACGACGCATATTATCATCAACAGCCGCTACCTTTTGGCATTTTTGCCGTAACACTTCGTCCGGGTAGGTATGTAGTTTCAAAATCGCCATTGTTTAATCCCTCACGGCATGCGCAATCTGATCCAAAACGGCGTTGACCATTTTCGGCTCATTCTTATTAAAAAAGGCATAGGCCAAATCCACATATTCCTGAATCAGCACTTTGGTGTCAATATCATGAGTGTTGGTCAGTTCATATACTGCACTTAAAAGCAGAGCCTGCATCGTGCCGTTCATTTTCTCATAACCCCATTCGCCGTGCAAAAACATATTAAGTGATTTTTCCAAATCTTCTTTTTTGCTTTGTGCACCGCGCACCAGTTTTTCAAAATATTCGCTGTCAATCGGGCCCAGTTCAACAAATTGTTCGTTATCTTCGCTGTCCTGATTATCAATTGCCACGCGCCCAACCTTGCCCGAAACAAAATCTTCAATCACTTCGTCCACCGGCAATCCGCCAAACGCAATCATATAATTAGCTTGCACGGCAGCCAATCTGGCACCTGATTTCATTTTAATTTTAGGTGATACGAATTTAGTCATTTTTATCTTCCTTTATTTCCGGTTCATTTTGCGGCGTAGCCAGTTTTTCAATCGTTGCCACAAAATCGTTTAAATCTTGCAAGTTGCGAAAATCTTTATATACCGAGGCAAAACGAATATAAGCAATGTTATCAAGTCGCGACAGTGCGTCCATCACGCTTTCTCCGATTTGCTCGGTGCTGATTTCGTTTTCGCCCGAACTTTCAAAGCGGCGCTGTAATGAGTTGACAATTTTCTCCACTCTTTCTGCGGAAATCGGTCGTTTGCGCACCGCCAAAGTGATGGATTTTGCCAGTTTATCGCGGTCAAACAGGGTGCGCTCACCATTTTTCTTAACCACTACCAGTTCGCGTAATTGCACGCGTTCAAATGTGGTAAATCGCGAGCCGCATTCCGGACATTCACGCCGCCGCCGCACCGAAGTGTTATCATCGGTATTGCGTGAATCTTTCACCTGAGTTTCTTCGCATCCGCAAAAAGGGCACTTCATCGCTTATCGCTCCCGCTTTTCAGTAATTCTTCCGTCACTTGATATAATTTTGACGAATATCTGGCTCCTTTTATAAGCACAATATCGTTGTTTTGCAAGAGTTTATTTAATAAAAAGTCGGCAACGCCGTTTTTATCGGCAAAATAATATTGTGTTTTTGACTTTGGCAGTTGCGCCAACATATCTTTCATTTCCTCGCACACGCCAACCACAATGTCTATGCCGGTTTGCGCCAAAAGCCGTCCGACTTCAATGTGCCGTGCTTGTGAAGTATTGCCGAGTTCTGCCATTTTTCCCAACACAGCAATTTTACGTCCGCCGTTTTCAATCGGCATTTGTTCAAGCGCTTTAATAGCCAACATCATGGCTTCCGGCTGCCCTGAATAGCTGTCGTCAATTAAAGTATAGCTGCCTCCGGCCGGTAAATTCAGCCGATGTTGTTTGCCGCGCCCGTCCAGTGCACCAAAATCTTTAATATACGCCGCTGCTTTGGCAACGTCTAGACCAAGGGCTTTAACTACCGTCAGCGCGCACCAAGCATTATAAACATATTGCTCACCTGGTTGAGCTGTTTCAAAATTCGCATCAATATCAATATTTTTACCAAACTTCAATATGTTATTGCAATATTTTGAGGCTTCACTTTCAAGTATATCGGCAAAATTTGTATCAGCATTGATAATCGCTGTGCCGTCAGAAGTTAATCCTTGAAAAATTTCGGCCTTAGCACGGGCTATACCTTCAAAATTTTCAAAAAATTCAATATGCATCGGATAAACATTGGTAATAACTGCCACATCAGGTTGCACTAAGCTTGTCAAATATGCAATTTCACCTTTAGCACTCATACCCATTTCAATAACGGCATAGCGGCTGTTCATATCCAATTCGCACAAACTTTGCGGCACTCCGATAAAATTGTTATGATTACCTTTAGTGGCATAGACCGGTGCAAATTGCGATAATAAAAATGCAATTTCTTCTTTGGTGGTGGTTTTTCCGGCACTGCCGGTCAGCCCGATTACCGTGCCTTTATATAAACTGCGGTTATATGCGCCGATTTGGCCATAAGCTTTGAGCGTATCGGCCACAATTAACAATTTTTCCTCCGGCACACCGTCAATTTGCCGCTCTACCACAGCCAGCGGACAACCGTTTTTAATCACATCGGCGACAAAATCATGTCCGTCAAACCGTTCGCCCTTCAGCGCAATAAAAAGTGTTGTCGGGGATATTTGCCTGCTATCGGTTGAAATACGGTCAATAACGGCCGCATTATGCGACGCCGCACAACCCAAAATTTCAGCCAATTTTTGTGCGGATATTTTTTCCATCTTATTTCTCTATATCCGGACTGGCTTTAACGTAATTTTCAACCATCAATGCTGCTTTTTTGGCCATGCACATGGTTCCTGGACCGGCAATACAACCGCCTTCGCAACACATTACTTCCACCATATTATAATCAGCCGGTGGAGTAACGGCATAGCGTTTGAGCTTTTTGATGGCTTCGGCATTTAAGCCGTTAACGGCTTCCGGCCGATATTCTGCTTTGCCTTCAACCACAAAGGCTACAGCACCGGCCACGCCGCCCGAAAGCGGATAACGCCGACTTTGTCCCGAGGCCTCTACGGCAAAAGCATCGGCTTCTTGTGTGGCCACATTGATATCGGCTGCCGCCAACATCGCTTCGGCTTCTTCAAACACCAACACATAATCCACATTCGGATTTTTCTCGGCTTCCAAACGCTTGGCTAAACATGGGCCGACAAATACGGCCACACAGTTCGGATCTGCCTTTTTAACAATCTCGGCAATATAATACATCGGGCTACCGGCCGTTGAAACAAACGGCTTTAATTCCGGTGCGTGTTTTTCTACGGCCGCCACCCAAGCCGGACAGCACGAGGTGGTCATAAATTTTGCCCCTTCTTTCATGCGTTCAATAAATTCTGCTGCTTCGGTGCGTGTAGTTACATCAGCGCCTTGCGCCACTTCTACCACTTCATCAAAGCCCAGTTTTTTGAATGCTGTAATCACTTTGCCCAAATCGTTGCCGAATTGTCCGACCACGGCCGGTGCCAACATGGCTACTTTTTTGCGAGACGAAGTTTTAAGCGCATTCAAAACATCAATCATTTGAGAATTGTGTGCAATTGCACCAAACGGGCAGGAAAGGATACATTTGCCGCATGAAATACACTTGTTGTAGTCAATGTGTTCCACACCGTTTTCATCTTTGCTGATAGCGCCGACCGGACAAGCCTCTTCGCACGGCACAATCGCTTTATTTATGGCCTGATATGGGCAGTTATTGTAACAAATACCGCATTTAATACAAGCATCTTGGTTAATATGCGCTTTATCTGTTACCGCAATCGCTTTTTTCGGACAGTTGACTTCGCACGGCCGTGCGGCACAGCTATGGCACATATCGGTTACCGTATAACGTTGCTTAGGGCAGGCGTCACAAGCATGAGGCAAAACCGAAACTGTTGCTTTTTCGGCAGATGTGCGTGCAAGCGCTTTTTGCCCCATTTCCTTTAATGTGGCATTTTCATCAACTTCGCACGGTGTCCAGCCCATTGCAGCCAAACATTGTTGTTTAACCACCAAACGGTCTTTTTCTAAAGAGCCGCGTAACGGCTTGGTATCGTCCGGCACAATAATGGTCGGTAAATCATCGGCATTTTGCAAATTATTTTCCAAAAAGCATTTTGCCACATTTTTCAACACTTCAGCCCGCAAAAAGGCAACGTTATTTTTCGGGTTTAACATTCAATAGTCCTTTCTTTTGCATACAAATTGCGCTTATTATATCGGCCGCTTTAAAAAAAGCAAGCTGAATTTATGTTCAAAAGCATAACTTTGTATCAATAATCAGCTTGTTTTGAAAGTATAATAAATTATTGGCCGCGGTTTTTATGTAATTGTCCGCGCACGGTCTGCACGTAATTATAATTGCGAAAAGAATCATAGGCCATATCAAAACTGTCATTACCGTAGATGTAGAAAACTTTGTTGGCGACATTTTTGATAGCGGAATCAATGGTTTCAAATGCGGCATTGTAATCGTCATCAAAATTGTTTTTTTTGCGTTTTTGCATAATATCATGATAGGCGGCAATGGCTTCTATGGTTTTATTGGCGTAATCAGATTTATCTTTCTGCTCAAACAAGTGCATAATTTTGACCGTTGTCTGGTAAAAACACTTGTTAATCAATATATTACGTTGTTTTCTATTGTTACCGTCAACAATCATTTTACTCAAAAACTCCGATTTTCTAAACCGTCAACTCCCGTTATTTCAGTCGTGAACGCAAATCTGCAATCAGTCCGTCAATGCCGTTCGGTGATTTTTGAATATAGCTGGTATATTCACTGCGTGAAGTTTGTGCCAAGCTCACATTTTCAATGATAATATCCACCACACGCATTTGTCCGTTGGTTTCTTTAACGCGCCATTTCACTTGCGCCGGCGCACCTTCATCCATCGGCACTTGCGTGTTTACAAAAATTTGATCCGGCGATTTTGAGCTTTCTGTGCCCAAAAATTCAAAGTGTCTGCCTTTAAATTCATCAAAACGCGCAGACCAAGTTTGAATATTAAGTTTGCGATAAACATCAATAAAATCTTTACGCTGTTGCGGCGTGGCTGTGCGCCAATAACGACCGAGCACAAATTTGCCGATAAAGTCCAAATCCAAATCCTGATTAAACAGCTTAGTAAAACGAGCATTTTTTTCAGCAGCCGAAACATTGGAATTAACCAGTTCTTCAATGCCTTGTTGAGTGATGTTTTTGATAAAGTTTTCCGCTTTTGCAGCATCAATGGCATAAGCCGGAGCGCTCATCATCATTAAACCTAAAACAAACGCTAAAAATTTCTTCATTTTCCAAGTCCTTTCAATATCAATTTGCTTTAATCGTCAAATTCTTCTTCATCAAAATCAAAGTCATAACTGGCCGGCGTATTTTCGGCATTTTTATCGGCGCAAACGTTGAGTTTAAGGCGATTTTGCATATAAGCCGATTTAATTGTTGTATAAGCGTCAACCGAATTTGCCGTCAAATTATCCAAAAGTTCCAGATTTTTCTCACGCAGGCTGACAAAGCCGAGTGCAGATAAACCATAATAAAACGAATATCGCTCCCAGTCTTTGCCGAAGCTGGCGTAATAATTTGCCCAATAAAGCGGATCAGCGGCGTTATCTCCGGCCAAACCGACGGTGGCACGTGGCGTAGACGGTCCGAAAATCGGCAATACAAAAAACGGTCCGTCCGGCACACACCAAGCGGCCAATGTTTTATCTAATCCGGTTTTATTCTTATTTAATCCCCAGCCTGATGCCACATCAAATGTGCCAAGCAAGCCAAGCGTGCTGTTAATTAAAAAGCGTCCGGTAGAAACGCCGGTATCTTTCAAATTGCCTTGCAATGTATGGTTAATCATTGAGGCCGGTTCTTTTAAGTTTTCAAAAAAGTTACGCACGCGTTCACGAATAAATTCCGTGGTAACGGCACGATATCCTTTAGCCACCGGTTTTAATACATAGTCATCAACACCGGTATTAAAACTAAACATGGCGCGATTATAGCTTTCCAAAGCAGAATTATCATCTTCCGCATGAGTTACAGCCGCATTCATCATCATTGTTGCCGCCAAAAGCGCCGTCAGTGTATATTTTTTACTCATTCCTTCACCTTAATTTTTCCTTAATATATAAGCAAATAAAACATAAATCAACCATAAAAACGTCTTATTAAGTATTTAAAATCATTTTTAAGAAAAATCATGATTTTTCAATCAATTCATCTACAAATTGCGGCAATGTCGTGCCGGCCGGTCCGGTAATATGGCGGTCAAACATATAGTTGTTTGATGTGGTTTCCAAATTAAATTCCACAGTTTCAGCTCCGCCAAACTTAGCAACTTGCACAAATCCGGCGGCCGGATATACAACGCCGGAAGTACCGACCGAAACAAACAAATCGCACGAACTCAACAGCCTGTCAACTTGATCCATATATAACAAATTTTCTCCGAAAAACACAATATTCGGTTTAAGCATACCGGCAATGCCGCATTGTTCACATTTGTCTTCCGAGCTCACATCGCTCCATGTTTCAAAAACATGCCCACAGTTGAGACAAACAATTTGATTGATTTGCCCGTGAATGTGATAAATGTTCGTGTTGCCGGCTTTTTCGTGTAATGTATCTACATTTTGTGTCACCACGCTGATATTGGCCGAATATTCATTTTGCAACTTTGTAATGGCCAAATGCGCTGCATTGGGCTTGGCGGCAAAAAGTTCCGGTCGCATTTCATTATAGAACTGATGCACATAATCGGGATTGCGCCAAAAAGCCTCAATCGTTGCCACATCTTCTACTTTATGATTATTCCACAGCCCGTCAGCACTTCTGAATGTGGCTAATCCGGATTCAGCCGAGATACCGGCACCGGTCAAAATTACAATGTTTTTATATTGCTTATTCATTGATAATGGCTTCATAAAGTTTTTGACTTGACGTTTGTTTAGTTTCAGCCTGTTGCATATTTTGTGTGTAATCCTCGCGCTTTTGATATAAATCGTCAATTTGCGAAAGCAATAGGTCGGGCACATCTAAATCTTCATCTTTAATCACATCGGCAAAACCGTGCTTTTTAAACGACATGGCATTTAAGCTTTGCTCTCCGCGACTGGACTTAGATGGCAACGGCACCAATAACATCGGTTTTTTCAAGCTCAACAGTTCAAAAATGGCATTGGAACCCGCACGTGAAATCACCACATCGGCAGCCGCCATCAAATCTTTAAATTCCTTATCAACAAACTCAAATTGGGCATAGCCTTGGCGTTTGATGTCGGCCAGTTGTCCTTTGCCGCAAATGTGAATAATTTGATATTTTTCAAGCAATGCAAAAATGTTTTTGCGCACCGCCGCATTCAAACTTTGCGCCCCCAGCGAACCGCCCACAAACATAATAATCGGCTTTTTATTATTAAAGTCGCACATTTTAAGTGCCGCTTTACGATCGCCGTTTTCCAATCTGTCCGACAACACCGGCCCGATATATTGCACTTTAGAGCGATATTTGGGATTAACATAGTTTTGCGTGTCGTCAAAAGTTGTAAAAAATGTGCCGACAAAAGGCAATGACATTTTGTTAGCCAACCCCGGCGTCACATCAGATTCGTGCATAAAAATCTTTTTGCACCGGTTCAAATAGCCACCCATAACCACCGGAAACGACACAAACCCGCCTTTAGAAAAAATAATGTTCGGTTTTTCGCGGCGAATAATGCTGTAGGCTTGCCAAATGCCAACTGGCACCCGCATGGCATCTTTCATATTTTCCACCGAAAAATAACGGCGCAATTTACCGGTTTCAATAGCGTAATATTTAACGCCGTCAATTTGCGCGATTAACTCTTTTTCAATACCGGTCTTTGAGCCGATGTAAATGACTTGCCAACCATTTTGCAAAAACAGCGGAATAAGGCTTAAATTGAGTGTTACATGGCCGCCGGACCCGCCGCCGGTAAAAAGTATTTTTTTCATGTTATGAGACCTTTTCTTCAGAGTTGTCGTTATTTTGTTCCAAAAGCGCCGGTGCCTCGGTTTCATAATCCAAGTTAATCAACTTAGACGTTTGCGCACCATAAGCCTTGAGTTTATTAGCAATAGAAACGGCATTGCCTTTTCCGGTAGAAAGTTTTGAAATGGCTTGTTCATAGTTTTTGCGTGCCAACACCAGCGCCGCATCAATTTTGTTCATATCTTCCACAAAGTTTGCCAATTTATCATACAGCGAACCACCAAGCCGCGCAATTTCCTGCACGTGTTTGTTACGTTTTTCCAACTTCCACAGGTTTTCCACCGTGCGCAAAATCGGCAGCAAAGATGATGGCGTGGTCAGCGCAATATTCTTTTTATAGGCATAATCATAGAGCGTGGCATCTTGCTTAATGGCCGCCACAAACGCGCTTTCAATCGGAATAAAAATCACCACATAGTCAAGCGCTTCTTCTTTAAGCAACTTTTGATATTCTTTGGCCGACAGCTCATCAATATGGTTTTTAATGCACTGAATGTGTTTTTGTAAAGCCGTAGCTTTTTCTGCTTCATCGCCGGAGTTGGCATAAACCATATAATCATTGAGCGAAACTTTAGAATCAACCACCACACCGCGATTATTCGGCAATTTTACAATCACGTCCGGCCGCAAATTTTGGTGGTCTTCGGTTTTGAAGTTTTGTTGCAGATAATAGTCCACGTTTTCTTGCAAGCCGGCCACTTCCAAAAGCCGCGCCAGCTCCAGTTCTCCCCAATCGCCCTGCATTTTTTTACTGCCGCGCAGGGCATTGGTCAGGTTTTGCGCATCTTGGCTTAAGTTTTGATTAAGGTTTAACAGATTTTTGAACTGCTCATCAAAACTTGATTTGTTTTTGATGTTTTCGGTGTTAGCACGCGCCACTTCTTCTTTGAATGATTGCAGTTGTTCTTTAAACGGGTTTAAAAGATTGCCGAGCGCCGCCGATTGATTTTGGTTAATTTGCTGCGATTGATGTTGCAAAATTTCATTGGAAATATCGCGAAATTTGAGCGCCATTTCATTTTTGCTTTGCTCAATGTAAGCAATTTTTTCTTCCATATAGCGGCGTTGAGCGCCAATCTCGGTTTTAAGGCGCATATTTTCAGCCGTTAAGCCGTTGTTGACTTCGCTTAATTGCCGTGCCTGCAAGGCGAGGGTGTCTGCCTGCCGTTGCAATGCTTCAACAAGCGCGGCTTTGTGCGCATTTTTCAGCACAAACACCAGCACTAATGCACACATTATTAAAAACAAAACCGCCGCCCCTCCGGCAACATAAAGCCAAATTTCTCCTGACATATAATATCCTTTCCGTAACAAAGCGATTATAGTGCAGTGCTTGCTTTTTGACAAGCGTATTATGCGGTTATCAACTTTATTTTTGCGCTTATTGCGCTTCTGAATGTCAATTACAACTTTAACACTTTTTGTTTGACTCTGATACATTTTTTCTTTAAGGTGCAACTAGAAAAAATATAATTGTAACAATGAATTATAAACTTTAAATATTATTACGTATGGATAGAAAACTGCTGAATATCATCAAGAATTTATGTCCGGAAAATTGCATTGTAAAAAGTCTGCCAACCAAGCGCAGTGGCAATCCTGACCTTGTGGTTGTAAAATTTCCCGCCCAAATCATTACAAGAAACTGTTCTGTATATGATTGGGAAATTGAACAAACGCATGATTTGCATCATAGCAAAATCCGCCCTTTAAAACTTCCCGAAGGAGACAGAATGTTTTATTGTTGCAGAGAGTTTTTTGTGTTTTATTCACCTTACGGCGGTTTTTTTGAAGATTTCGGAAAATACGCCACATATACGGTATTTGGTGAACATGAATATCAACGCTATGTTGGTGTATGCTACTGTATAAAAGAACTTATCTCTTATCTGACTAATACGGAAGATATTGTTTATTGAATGCTGAAAAATCCCCCGCTGCTTAACCGCCGCGAGGGATTTTTTTTGTTGTTGCATATTAAAATTTAATACGTATAATACGCCCTCAATAGAGGTAATAACATGACAGATAAACGATATACGGCTGTGTTGGCGACTTTATTTGACTCGGCTGCCGATGCCACGCTGGACTATGCGGTCACGCGCCACAACATTCATAAAATGGTGTTTTTGCTCTCGCTGATTGCCGGTATCGGGCAAGTGGCTATCGGCGCGTTTATCGGCATTGATTGCACATTTAAGGCCTTGCCGTATGTGGCGCTTCACGGCATATTGATTCTGCTCGGTTATATCTGCTTTTTGAAGGCGTTGAAATATACGCCGATTGCCCTGATTGGCTTGGTGCAGAGTAGCGAATTGTTTTTTACCACCATTGTTGACTGTATGCTCGGCTATTTAACGCTTTCGGTGCGTTTTTTGGCATTATTGAGCTTGTTTGTGTTTGCCATCGCGCTATTTTATATTAACTGCATCAAAAACGAAAATACTTCGGTTAAAGAGGTCAAGCCCATCGGGATTGTGCTTACTCTCGGCACAATGTTTTTGTATGTGGTGGCAACTTATCTGATTAAGATATCGGCGGCGTATGGGGCAAGCGAAATCACGCTCAACCTCGGCTATTATGTGGCGGCGTTGCCGTATTTCGGTTACCTTGCGCTTAAAGGCAAAGATGACGATAAAAAAGACACCTCAAACCCGCGTTGGTATAACGGCTTTTATTTTTTGGCTTTCGCCATCGGCATTTTGGAAACGATTTTTTATGTGTTGGAAACATTCAGCTTTATCAACGACACGCCGACCATCGTGATGGCGATTAAGCAAATGGGGATTTTTGTGATGTTTTTCCTCTCGGTGCTGTTTAAAACGGATAAATTTACGCCGCAAAAACTCCTTGCGCTTATCCTCGGCTTTATCGCCATCACGGGGCTATATTTTAACTAAAATCAAGAGTCATCTATCCAAACCGCAAGCCATCCTATTACAGTCATCCCTTGACGATTTTGCGGTGCAAAATCAAGGAATCTTCAAATTATTTAAAAAGCAGAAAATGCCCTGACGGATTGCTCCCTCAGGGCATCTATCATTTTCCAACTGTTTTAAGCTGATTTCTTCGCTTTTGTTGTTTTAGCCTTGGCCGGCTTTTTCGCCGTTTTATCGGTCTCGGCTGAAAAATCATACAATTCTTCAACCGAAACTTCATTATTTTCAATCTTGGCTTTGCCTAAAACATAGTCCACGATTTTTTCTTCAAACGCCGGTGCACGCAGGTTTTCAATGGCTTCTTTATTCTTCATATAATAGCTCAAAACCATTTGTTCTTGCCCCGGATAGCGCTTTGCTTCAGCCATCATTGCTTTGTTGATGTCATCAGCCGTCAACGTCAATTTGGCATCGGCACCGATTTCGGACAGCAACAAACCGAGTTTCACACGGCGCAAAGCAATGTCCTTATATTCGGCGAGAATGTCTTTTTCATCGCGATTTTTATCTTCGGCATCAAGTCTGTTTTGCGCTTTTGCGTTTTGATATTGCTTTTCAATGGCCGCATATTCGGCATCAACCAACTTTTGCGGCACTTCAAAGTTATATTCTTTATCCAAAGCGTCCAGCAAATCGCGTTTTAATTTCATGCGCGAAGCTTGCTCATAATCTTCGGCAATACGCGCTTCAATTTTAGCCTTCATGTCGGCCACATCTTTGGCACCCATAGCTTTGGCCAGCTCGTCATTAACTTCGGCCTTTTTATATGTGCGCAATTCTTTGATGGTGGTCACAAAAACTGCTTCTTTACCGGCCAAATCTTTGGCATGATATTCCTTCGGGAAGGTTGTTTTCACTTCCACCGTTTCGCCGGCTTTATGACCAATCAACTGGTCTTCATATCCCGGAATAAACGAATTAGAGCCAAGCTCTAAAGGATAAGCGTTACCTTTACCGCCTTCAAATTCCACTCCGTCAATAGAGCCGACAAAATCAATAACGGCCACATCGCCTTTTTTAGCGGCGCGATCTTCTTCCACCTTCACGGTTTCGCGGCGTGATTCGGCCATATATTTCACAGCCTTTTCCACTTCTTCGGCCGGCACTTTGGCGGTGTTTTTGGTTAAGCTGATTTTAGAAAAATCGCCCAGCTTAATTTCCGGCAACACGTCCATATCCATTTCAAATTCAATATCTTTGCCGTCTTCAAACTTTTCCAGCTTAATATCCGGAGTTAATGCCGGACGCAGTTTGTTTTCGCTGATAACGTTATTGGCGGCATCACGCACCATATCATCAAGCACTTCGCCCAAAACCGACGGACGATATTTTTGCGCAATCAGATTTTTTGGCGCATGACCGGCTCTGAACCCCGGCATTTTAATGTCTTGGCTGACTTTTTCCAATTTTTTATCCACGGCGGCGGCAAAATCAGCGGCTGCGATGGTCACTTTAAATTTTTTATTTAATCCTTTAGATTTAATTTCTTCAAATTTCATTTTTTTACTCTTTTTGTTAACAATCAGATTGGTGCGGATAAAGAGACTTGAACTCTTACGCCTTGCGGCACCAGAACCTAAATCTGGCGTGTCTGCCAATTCCACCATATCCGCATGAGTTTCCTCATTGTCAGAGAATTAAGCACAAATAAGCCCCAAAATCAAGCAAAAAATGCGATATATGCAATAGAATACGGGTTTAAATTTGCAAAACCGCCGCAATTTCGTGCGGCGGAATGTTTTTTTTATCATTTAACTGATTTTTTGCTTACTTTCAACACCGGTATGCCTAAAATATAATATTTTGAGGTAATACCGTTAGCCATGTGGCGCATTTTGAAAATCGGTAAACCGAATATTTTCCATTGGTTGCGCCCCCCAACACGTTTATAACTGAATATCGGTAAAAAATTGAACAATTTAAACGTTATTTTTATAGCTTGACTTTGGGTAGTTGGTTTTGTCGGCTCTTTAATTGGCATATTTATAATTAACGAAGTTCGGTTCGGATTTTCGGGACATTTTTTGAATTGTTCCACCATAATATCGGCCGCTTTTTCCCATGAGAACTGTTTGGAACGTTCTAAGCCTTTTTTGGCCATTTTATCGCGGAATTTTTTATCAAAGTAATATTTT